>TARA_R110000764_G_scaffold52164_1_pt1 | contig 13635 bp, 9 predicted proteins | sample TARA_R110000764 | Tara Oceans TARA_R110000764 (sample SAMEA4398111) | marine metagenome | biome: Polar Biome; feature: [SRF] surface water layer (ENVO:00010504); material: water (ENVO:00002006), including particulate matter (ENVO:01000060) such as... | depth 5 m | reverse complement strand
TCAAGTATTTCCAGAACAACTGCTTCTAATACCAGTTCGCGACCTACCAGAACACAAGCAGATGATAATAGACAATTAGGAGAAGAAGACCAAGAAAGTGGTGGTGTCGATGGAGGTGCTGGTTCAAGTGATATTAGATTAAATAGTTCTAATGTAGATAATACTGGCGGTAATGTTGCTCCAAAAACTGATGCTCCAACAAGACCAAACGGAACTGCTGAAGGAGATGGAGATACTATAAGCGATAGTGATGCTTTTACCAGAAATTTATTAGGAGATGATACAGAGAACTTAATGCCCGATTTAGGTGATGTTGCCGACGCAGTGAAAAGTGGTGTAAGTGCTGTTGGTAAAAAAATTGCTGGTGGTATTGGTGATGCTGTAGGGGAAATTGGAGGTGAAGCAATTGCTAGTTCAGTCCCAGTATTAGGGGAATTAGTAGGTTTAGGACTATTAATTAGAAATGTTATAGAACATCACAAACACGAAGAAAACGCCCCACCTCCTCAATTAACTGCTCCAAACCCAGAAGCAACAGAACAGAGTGGAGGATTTAGTGATGCTATGTTAAAGGGTTCAGTTCAAGCACCATCAATTGTATAATATTTTTTTCATAATTATTTTCTCTTTTTACTTTATATAAATGTCTAACTTTAATCTTATATCGCCAGAAGGCAACGGATTTAACTTTAATGTAAGATTTGATGAACCTATCATTGTCCCAGAAAACGCTTCAGTTCATATGAATTGGTGTCAGTTTGAAAGGGATAATCTAATTAACTTTACAGAAGCACAAACTATAAAAATAAAAAATCAACAAGTTTTACCATTTTATAATTGGGATAATAATGGTAATGGTAAAGTTGATGGAAGTTATTTACTTAATGGAATTGAAAGAAATGTAGGAGATTTTACATTTACAATCCCACAAGGCAAATATTCATTAGCAGATTTACAAACAGAAATCGTAAAAGCATTTACAAGTGATGATAAAACAATAGCAGTAAATGTTAGTGAAGAACGACAAGGTATTAACGCAAATACAATAGCACCAGACAATCCTTCATTAAAATTATATGAATATGATTTAGTTTGTCCTGTTTTTGAACCAGACCCAACATATTTAGAAACTGGTTTTATGTTATTAACAAAACCAAGAAATTTTCTTGCTGATAGACTTAATAATTTAGGAATGACTTATGACACCGCCTCTTTTCCATTACAAGGTGGATTAACAAGAAAAGAAAATACTACAACAGATGGAACTTATACTAATGGATTACCAGACATTACAGCATATAATGTTTATTCAATGGGAAAAAACAAATATATACATACTGGCGGACATTTTCAGCAGTATATTAATAATCCCAATTTAAAAGGTAATATTATTAAAAATGGTGGTTTTGATGAATTACAAAATTTAAATACAATTAATTTTAGAAGTAATACCAAATTTAGTGATACAGAAGGAAGCACATTTGTTGGTTTGTATATAAGCGGTTATGCTGGGGCAACAGATGGTAGTGTTATTGGTGATTTAACTGATGACCCATTAGCAAATAGAATTCACGGAACTAATATGATTGCTAAACGAGATAGTGTTTCAAATAGTGGTGGATATTATCCAAAATGTCATTTTGGTGTAGAATATACTGGTTTTGATACTTCTGTTTTTACAAACGGCGAAGAAGATAAACTAAATATTATTCACGCACAATTAAGTGGAACTACAATGGAAAGCACTATTCAAGGGATGAAAAAAGTATATGAAATAGATTTAAAACAATATAGAAATATTGGTAGTGATGATAGTGAATTAGCATTTGGTATTCAAACATATTATGATAAAGGAAATTCAAATAGTGCTTATTCTGGAGCAAGTAAAGGAGATTTACATATAAGAGTATTTTTACAAATGATAGATGGAAGTTCTGTTGTAGTATATGATACTAATACAAAATATCCACACGTAGATATAACTAATGGAGACCACCAACAATTTTTTCCAAAAGCATTTATGGATACATATAATGACCCTACTGAGGCATCTACTATTACATTAGCACAAGCACAATCAAGTATTCCATTTGTTCCTATTGTATCTGCTACAAAACGATTAGAAGGAGGATATTTGAGTTATTCACAAATTGATGAATTTTCATTAACACAAACTAATTCTTTACTTTTAGATTATCAATTGGAATTTTCAAATCAAATAGGAAATTTAATTCAACCATTAGGTAATAATTCTACTTATACTAGTGGTATTTTAAGTCCAGCATATATTAATAAAAATGGTGCTGATAATTTTATAAAAAATGAAATTACTAATTTATTTACAGCAACACTAGGACAGAATGAATTTTATTTTAGAGAGAATAATGTATTAGGGCAATATAGACAAGATAAGTTTTCAGTTGTATTAAATAATTTACCAATTAAATCATACAAAAATACAAATGATAAAACCAAATCTGGATATAGAAAACCTATTTTAGCAAATATACCTAATCCTTTTTCTGGGGCAGATATGAGTATGGGTAATGGTGGAAAAATTATGGGTTCATACCAATCTTCTCTGGGTATTGTAAATAGGTTAAGTAATCAAGCAATTACTACTAATAACTTTGATGTGTTAATATTAGATTTAGAAACCGATAAACCAGCAGAACAATTAACTAAAACAATTGTTAATTTTACAATTACAGCAGATTAATAAAAAAATAAATGTAATAACCTAAAAAAAAAAATCTATTATAAAAGTATAAAATGCCTATTATTAAGAAACCATTTAGTTTATCGCCATTAAATGATAATCCAGTTGTTTGCTCTAATTCAACTGATGATATTGTTATTACTGGTGGATTTTCACATAAGCAAGGATTTCCTACAATTAAGTTTTCTATTCCTCCACAACCTTCTATGCTTGAAGTTGCTTCACTTAAACTTGTAGGACAAATTTTAGTAAAAAAAGCAGATGGTAATGGATTAGTTGCTAAGAATGGAACTACAAATGAATATAATAATGGATTAGATGGAAGTGAAGCAAATAAAAATGCTGGTCTTATTGAAAAAACAGATGGAGTAAATATGTTGCCTCAAACTGCTCTTAATATGAATGGATGGGGCGGAGTTCAAAATGTTATAGATAAAGTAGTTATTCAAAGTAAAAAATCTCTTATTGAATTAACCTCTGTAAATAACTATGGAGGATATGTAGCACTTACCGAAAGTCATTCCAATAATGCTGACGACTATGGACTTTCTCCATTAACACATTCTCTTTCATCTGGACGAGATGGAGGTAAGTTAAATAGACGATTACTAACTTGTGCTACTTCAACTGCTACTGCTGGGATGACTTCACTTTCTGGCGGAGCAAATGATAGAATGGTAGGTCAGTTTTTCTCTATTCCTATCAAGATTGATTTACTAGGAAAACAAGATTTATTCCTTGATGACGATTATTTAGGAGGTCTTCTTATTACACTTCATTTAGCAAGTGATAGTTCCGTATTCTGTAATAGATTTTCTCGTGCTGGGACAAATACTACTACTGCTAATGATATGTCTGCTCTAAATTATGTATTGAAAAATATTAAGTTAGAAGGTAAATACCTTGTTCCAGACCAACAAGATATGGCGTCATTACAACCAGTAATGAACTTAGACGCAAGGTTAAATCTCATTAATGATATTCACTCTTCAGTAAATGCTAATAGTTATACTCCACAACTTCAATCAGTTAAGTCAGTTTCTAATGTTTTCTTAGACAGCGACCAAACCAATACATTTACTAAAAACCAAGTTAATTATCGTCGCCCAGTCGGTCTCAAATCCTATCAACAAGCACGAAATGGTCTCCGTTTCCCATATAACTATGAGACATTCGCAAAACCAAATATGGATAGTGTAGTAGAGAATGGAACTGCTGGATTTGGTGAAAAGATATTACAATTTCCAGCATTAGCAATTGGAGACGCAGAAATTAGAAAACAGTTTGAAGCATCATTACTTAATGGAGCAGAACCATATCATTCTTCTAGTGGTATTAGAACTACAAATGCTTCTATTAAACAAGATATTGATGATGGAGCAGTAGGAGTTGATGAATTAAAAAATGATAATACAGTTATTGATTGTGTAGGAGTAGGTGCTGATTATAGTATGGGTATTGGTATGACACAGCAATTTATTAATCAAGACTATAACTTAACATTAAAGTCTTCTGTTAATACTGGTAATTCATTAGTAAGTGATTTAAGAAATGGAAAAACTACACAAAATCCACTTTTAGAACAATCATTCATTAGATACAACGCACAATTTGATACTCAAAACTTAGTTAAAGTAATTTAAATACACCATTTACAAACCTTCCAACTCCTCTACTACCTTCAAAATATTGAACTCTTTTCCAATTATTTTCAATTTCTTTTTTTAAATCTTTATCCATTTTATCCATTTTAATTATAAATTAAAAAATATTTTTAAATCAATTTTTTTTTCGCACAATGTAAAACAGTTCCGCAAAGTCCGTATGAAAATATCCCATATGAAAATAAAAATGATTTGGGAATTCACTATGCGGACTTTACGATTTTGCGATTTTGTGTTGTTCTAATCATACTTAAAATCTAACATAATAGTAATTATAAATGACTTCAACATTTTATATAGACACTAATAGGCAAAATAGTTCTGTAAAAAGTAAAGATAATAATAGTGAGTGGATATATAAATTATCTAACAATCTACAATTACCAGCGGGAACAGAAATTGGAGTAGCAGATACATTCATACATAAACAAGGTATAAGTGGTGCTACTATTGAAATAAAAGAAGATATAAATGAAACTATATACTTTTCGGTTTATTTAAGTGATAATCCGCATTTTGTTCCTAAAAATTCTTTTGCTGGTGAAGATAGTAGAACTGAAAGTGCTATGACAAAAAACAGAGCATTTGTTCCCAGTTTTACTCCTTTTGGTTTATTATCAAATAATCCATCATATAATCCAGATAATTTTATTACTACAACAGACCCAACTTTATCTGGTTTTGAAACTACGCCAGATTTTGTTGAAAGAGAAGTAGGAGAAGTTATTAATAGTATAAAAGTAGGTATTCATAGTGATAATGCTACTAATTATTTTAATGAACCTTCATTACAACAAAGAATAGCATTATTTGAAGATGATGGAAACGGAAGACCCAGAATGTCAAAAGGACAATACAATACTATAAATGACCCATATTATTTTGGATATACCGAATATCCTATGATGGCGATATATGTTAGTAAAAGTGCTTCATATACTGATAATATAGGAGATACGGCACAAACTCCTATGGGATTTGATGATAGTATAACACCGCCACCAGATACAAATAGAAATTCACAACATAAAAGTAAATTTCCATATTCACCCTTAATAGCAGACCATAGGTTTAAACCTTATGTAAAATCAGTTGATATTTTTATTCGTGCTGGTGTATATAGTATTGCTGAAATTAGTGATTTAGTTGAAAATCAAATCAATGGAAAATATGTAAATTTAAAAAAGGATGATGATTATTACAATGATACTATTTCAACTAAACAAGGAAATCAAACATATACTGGAACATTAGAAACAGACGGTATTTATACAAAAGTTAGACCACTTGATAGACAAGGTGGAAGCGAAGGTCTAAAAGCAGATGAAACAAACGCGGATGGAACACCAACAGTTAGATTAAAACAAGTTTGTAGTATGACAGCATATAATGGAAATCAACAAGGAAGTTTTAATGAAAGTCCTTTTATGTATCAAGATATAAATCCAACTGGAAAGGCAATGGTAGGAACTCCTTTTAATGATAGGTATAGTATTCCCTATGTAAGAGATAATATTACACAAACAATTGATTATTTTAATGCTTCTGGTAGTATAGAACAAGAAGATAATATACCAACTTATTTATTACCATATAATGATATTCCTAATAACTCAAGAACCTACCCACCAAATGACTTAAATGATTTTAATTTAATAGGAACAGTAAAAGGAAGAAAACCAGTATTACCAGATGAAGACCAATTATTTTATATACCAGTTCATTTATACAATCAATTAATTAAAATGTGGAAATTCAGTGATACTGGTGGAAATAGTGCTACTTTAAACTCATACTTATATGAAACTGGTAATTGGACTGATAATACTAAAAGAATGTTTAGATATATGTTTCAGCAAAAACTCAATTTATATGGTGATAGTGTAAGTAGTAATAATGGAAATGAAACTGCTAATGATGATAGTAATAGATTTAATGCTCCTTTCATTGGATTACATACCAAAGTAAAAACAAATGCTAGAACCGACCATTTCCAAACTGTAGAAGATTGGACTACAACACCTGTTTTTTCCCTACCAAGTGATAGTGATTGTAATATTGAAAAAAAAACTCATACTGGTTGTAGTCAATCTCAATATAATTATGATATATTTTCACAAGGGTATTATGTAGGAACACCAGATTTTGAATTTTCATATGATAATGATATGAGTGCTTTTACTATACAAGGACTTCATCAATCTTTAAGAATGCCTAGTTGTGATGCTAGTGGTAATCCAATTAATAGTGAAGGACAAACAGGATTATTTTTAAAAAGACCCAGTAAGCAATTAGCGAAAGACTTAGTTGAACCAAGAAGAACAATAGATTATTTGAGAACTACACCAGCAGACAACAACTTTGATGCTAGATTTCAAAAATCTGGTGGTTTGGATGGATTTAAAACAAAAATAACAAATACATTAAATCAAAATGAAAGTAGAGTAGGTGGTGTTGCTATATATAATTGGGCGTATCAAACTGCTTTAAAATATGGTGATATTGACCCAATAACACATAGAAAACCATTTGACCCTGATAATCCAAATAGTGATACTTACAAAGTATATGATAGTGATTTTACACATTTATGGAAATTTCAAGATTTCTTTTCAAGTGATGAAAAAATGAGAGAAGCGTGGGAAAAAACATTATGGTTTAGATTAGGTTTTACATTTGATAATTTACAAAATGATAATACTTGGGAAAAATGTCCTTACTATGATTTACCAATTGATAAATATTCTAATGTAGGAACACCAACCAAAGTAGAAACACAACCTAATTTTTATTATGACCCAAAATATAAAATGTATTTTAAAAATGAAGATTTTAAATTGTATGGTAAAACAACCAATGCTGAATTAGGTGTTGATAGTGTGCCTACTATTAGTTCTGTATTTAATAATAGTCTTTTTAAATATACACCTAATCCAGCAAGTAAAGAAAGCAGTGCTGGAGATATGAACCAAATTATTAGAACTTATGATAATAGCGATATATCACAACCTTTATTCGTTCTTCAAGATAAAATAGATGTTTCAATCTATAATGACAACTCAGTAAAATTTGGTATATATAATGATACAACCACTGATACTATGAGGACAACTAAATATTCTTATGAAAACTCAACTTATTGGTGTAAAATTAGAGTTCCATTACTTACAGAAAGTAAATATATTGTTGCTACGAAACTTCCACAACTAAGCGAACAAGGTTATTACATTATAACAAGTGATATAATTGATGGATACGAAGATGAAGTTAAAGAAGGAACACCAATTCCAATGTTAGGTATAGTTCCTATTAGTAATTTAAGTAATCAAGATTTTATTACAACAAAGAATGATATAGTCCATATTTTACAACAAGCAAAAAATTTAAATAAAATTAAAATCAAAGTTCTTAACCCAGATTTAACAGCACCTTCACTATTAGAAAATAGTAGTGTTATACTTAGAATAACTACACCACTTCCGCAGAATACAAATCAAATAGGAAATCAACAAGAAGACGGAGAACAAAAAAATGAAAGAACAAAAGCAAACTTAAATCCAAAAGACAATAATACTATTAGTGGAAGATAAAAGTGTTGTATCTGGATTAGGGCGAAAAAAAAATTGATTTTTTTTAAAAATAAAAATGTTGTAATGTATTAATATGTCAAACTACACACAAGAACTTGATTATCCATACCCACTTAATTATGAAGGTGGTTCTAATGTTCCTAAGGCAACTGCCGATACGGACGATATAGAAGGGTTTGTTGCCCCTCCACGACAAGCAATACAACAAGACTTAGGAGATATGACTAATATTGCTCTCCCACAAGAATTTACAGAAGAACAACGAAACAGTTTAAACTTATATACTAATATGATGGGAAGAATTAATTTCCAACAAAGACAAATAGATTTATTAGGAGATTGGGAAAATCAGCAAATTGAAAGAAGTAGAGAAGAAATGGAAAGTGGTGATAGACCTTCTATGAGTGGATTTGATTTATCATTCTTCCACTATACACACCCAGACGGAACTACAAGATTTAATGCTGAAACTTGGGATAATAACGATATGGTTGCTGGGAATTTACCTCCATATATGCGAAGAGCAGAAAATCAAATGAATGATTTATTTGGTAATGACGACATTAATCACAATGTGTGGTTAGGACAATTAGGATTACCAGAAGACCACCCACTCATTGAAGAACTTGACGAAGAAATAGCAGAAAATAGTAATGAAAATGATAGGTATGACGGAGGTTGGGGATATTGGAGAGAAGATTATAGACCAGTTGAAGCACACCCAAACTTTGAATTTATGTATGACGAACTTAGAGAACAAGATAGAATTATGGAAGACGACGACGGGGAAGCACGACCAATGACTGAGGAAGAAGAAGAAGATTTTGGAGGAGACGAATATGAAAGAGTATTTGGAGAAGAACGAGGTAATGTAAGTGGATATAGAACAAGTGCTGAGGAAATGGAAAGTTTTAAAGCAGAGATTGAAGAGAATATTCAAGACGCTATTAGATATAGGAATGAATGGTTAAGTCAGTTCCAAGTTGAAGGAGCAGTTGAAGAGAACCAAGCAGAACCATTAATAGATTACGAACAAATGGAACAGCAAGAAAGAACTGGTGAAGAAGACCTAGTAGCATTACCTAGTAGGCGAGTTGTAAATATTGTAAGGGAAGATAGAAGTGAAGGAGATATAATTACATTAGGCAAACGAATACAAATAAAAAGAGACGCTCTTTAAATTTGTCTAATTATATAACACGAAAAAAAAAATTGATTTAAGTTTTTCATTTGTATATAGAGTAATTATGGAAACTTTACCAAAAACAATTGATAATACTATGAAAATTCGTGAATACTCACGAGAATTTTATAAAGCAAAATACACATTTAATGAAGATATGGATGAAGCAGAAAAAGAAAAAGTAAAAAAAGCAAGGGCAAAAAGAAACGAACAAGCAAGAAAAAGATATAAAGAAAATGAAGGATTAAGAGAACAATACAGAAAAAGAAATAGAGAACGATATATTCCAGTTGCTAAAAAAAGCAAACCTAAACAAAACAGAGTTATTAAGATAGTGCGAGGCACTGGTTCTTCTTCTGTGTAAATGATATTTTCTCAATATGATGATTAAAAAAACAACCTCTACAATAAAGCATAGGTTCATTTGTAGTAGGACTATCCATATAAAATCTTAACTTCCCACAACTTATACACTGGACTTTACCACCAAGTCCAACACAATTTTTACACCAATATTTTTTATATTCTTTTTTGTATTCTGTTTTTTTTGGTATGCTGTATTCTCCGCAACTAAAACAAGCATTATTTTTATATTTTCTACCTTCCTCAATAATTCTTCCATACCAACACATCATTTTTGTTTTTAGGTGGTGTATTTCACCAGTCTTATGTAAAAATTCAATAGTTGTTTTAATACATTCAGTTCCAAGTATAATGTATTTGAAATTTAATTTAGGATTATCATATTTGACTATTGATAATTTTTTAATATGGGGTTTTCCACAAGCACATAAATAAGTATCTTCTCCTTGGTCGTTAGTCCCAAAATTCTCTTCACATATATCGTGTGTAGGTATATCAATAGGTATAGAATTCTCAGCATATTTTATATATTCTAAATCTGCTAATACTAAATAACCTTTTACATTGGTTATTTTTTCAAGTCCCCAAAGTAATCTATTATATAGTTTATTAGATGCCTCAGCAAGTATATTAATTTCTTGTTGTATGTCTTCTTTACTCATATAATGTTATACCTACTCAATTATTTAAATCAATTTTTTTATGCTTAATGTTTTTTTAATAGACAGAAAAAAAAAATTGATTTAAGAATTTGAAATTATAAATTAGTATATATAATGGAATTCAAGTCAAAAGAACAATTACACGAATACCTACAAAACCAAGAACCTAAATTGAAGGTGGGTGAATGGTTTGATTATGTAGGCATACCACACTTTCACGCATATATAAATAAGGGTGTCCCTTGTTATACTAAATATAGTGAAATTGAAGAACCATATTCTATATGGGATAAAGAACAATGTGAATTACACAATCAATACTTACATAACAATAAGAAAGTAGGTCAAGAAAAATACCTTGTAGATAATTGCGAACACTTCGTAGTATTACCAAACAATACAAATAGTAATATGGAGAATATCAATGTTATTGATGTTGATTGTATTGACGAGTTATGGTCTTTATATGAAAATGGTTTTCCAGTAGCAACTACACCATATACATTATCAAGGAACAAAAAACTTCCACATTACTATTTCAACTCAACACAATTGATTGATAGAATGTTAGGTAAAGGTGAAATTAATAGAGAAATAGATATACTATACAACTATGTATTTGAGAAAAAGAATAATGATATACGAGGTGATAATGATTTACCTTTGTTTGATAAAGAAGACATTGAAAAGTATTTGAATATTGGTAGTGATATATTGAAAACACAGATTGACTTTGAAACTCGTATAACAAACAGAAAGAACAAAGTAAATAATGTAAAAGCAAAAGTGGTAAAGAAAACAACTAAGAAAGGTAAAGTGTATAATGATATTGATTTGGGTTCAGTTATACTTACACCAACTTGGGAGACTATACCATTCAAAAACCTAAGAAGAATATTTGATGTATTACCAGTAGAAGAATACTTAGACCATAAGTCTTATTTCTGTATAGTCAAAACAACTATTGCTATGTTAAATGAAATGTCTAATCCATTAGACTACATTCACTTAGTAGATAATTTTTATAGAAAAAGTAATGCGTATGTTGAGGGTTGGTTAGAAGAAACACAAGATAATTTCTGTAAGTTTGTCAATAACAAAGACTACACTGGATTGAGAGCAGATTGGTTTTACAATAAGATAAAAAATATTGATAGAAAATTTTGGTTGGAACTTGCTTTCAATAACAATAGGAAGATAGACCCTAAGATGTTTATGAATTTAAACTTTGAAGAAGCAGTAGTGGTTTTCAATATGAAAGTATCATATCTTGCTGGAGATAGAAGTGAATATATTATATACAATCCATATCAAAAGAGATATGAGTTTAAAAAGAAAACACAAGTCAGCGATGATTTCGCAAATTTGTATTATTTAGGTGAAATGAAGATAGTAAAGAAAGAAGGAACATTGACAGAGTTTAAACCAAAAATTCCTTTCTTTAAGAATTGGAATGAAAGTGTAGATAGAGGTCAATATGACGGTGGTGTAGTATTTGAACCTAATGTAAAAAAAGTAAGGGAAGAATGCTTTAATTTATTTACTGGATTTGAAATGGATAAGATAGATGATTATGATGATGAGATAAATAAACTAACAAAGGAAGAAATGGAGATTGAACTTGAACCAGTATTACAACACTTACGATATTTATCTGGTATTGATAAAGAAGAAGAGAGTTTTCAATACAATCTAAAATACTTCGCACATATAATGAAATACCCTTGGGTTCAACCTAAAGTTTGGTTGTTATGGATTTCCCTTCAAGGTTGCGGTAAAAATATTTGGTTGTCATTCATTGCTAGTATTATTGGAGACCAATACTATTTATCAAGTTCTCATTTGAGTTCTTTGTTTGGTGATTTCACAGAAAGTATTAGAGGTAAATTACTTATTAACTTGAATGAAATGTCAAACGCTCATAAGTATGAATGTGAAATGAAAGAACTTATTACAGAAGATACAATGGATACTAAACAAAAACATAAAGACAATCTCAAAGTAAAAAATTGTAGTTCTGGTGTTGCTACTACACAAATTACTAATTGTATGTCATTAGAGTTAGGTGATAGAAGATGGGAAATCAACAAGTGTAATCCTATTACTATTAGTGAAGAGTTCAATGAAAAGCAATACTTTCCAAAGTTGATTGCTACACTCTCACAAGTTCGTATTAAAAAGATGTTCCTATACTATTGCCGAAACTATGTTGCGATTACTGAGAAGTATGACTTCAAAGCAAATAGAGTAATGACTAGGATATATAAGATTATACAGAATGCTAATATGCCTTATATTAATAGGTTCTTTTCCTACTGGTATAAGTATGCTGATGAGAACGGTGAGACACAGAAAAAATTATATGGATTGTTTAATACTTGGAAAGAACAAAGTGGAGAAAAGAAACTTGATTTATCAATGAGAAGTTTTATTACAAAGATAGAAGAATATATATTGGAAAGTGATAATACTTCATACTTACAATTACACCCTCAATGTGTTATACATTGTATTGGTAGAAGTCAAGGTAAGAAACAAAAATACTTTGTATTAGATAAGTCAAGGTGTAAAGAATATATGAGAAGTTTAGATATTGATGTTATAGACTTTTTACCAGAAAGTGAAAATGAAACTGACGACGAAGAATAATAGCAAAGTCCGTATAAAAAGTTCCCATATGAAAAAAAAGTTTTTTTCAATTATTTCTATGCGGATTTTACGAAATCGCAAAGTCCGTATAAAAAGTTTCCATATGAAAAAAAAAATGATTTGGGAATTTACAATGCGGACTTCACGATTTTGCGATTATGGTAATTTGATATAAATTTCTTCTCTTGCGTTTTCGTGTCTTCTACATTCTTTTACCATTTCAATCTTAAACCAAAGACTATACTCCTCACCTTTCTCTTTCTTTTGTTGTGCTAATGTCCCAAGTGCTTGACAAGTCTTTATGTGTTTTTTTTCTTCTTCTTCCATTTCCTTAAACTGGTCTGTTTCACTCCACTCTTCAAATGTCATACGCTTATATTCTGGTTGTGCTTCTTCCTCTGCTATAATCCATTTGTCATTCTTGAAATTTCTTTCAAGAGTTTCAATATAATTATCAATAGTATCTTCCCAACCTTCTAAGATATAATCAGCACTTAGTAATACTTTCTTCTTACCAAATCCAAATGGACTTAGATTTAAATAAGCAAACTCTACATTTTCATTTAAGTCTGTCTTTGCTCGTTTAGAAATATTGAAAGCACCATTAACACCATCAATAGTCTTATATACCTTAGCATTGATACGCCTTAATGAAGGTCTCTCACTCATACCCCAAACTTCTACTTCAATAGTAGCAATAGTCTTTGGAGTTTTCTTCAATACTAAGAAGTATTGGTCTTGGTTTTTGTAAATAGTTCGTTGTTGAATTGTTGTTGTCATTTTGAATTAGTAGTTTAACACTTAC
>TARA_R110000764_G_scaffold1169_7_pt1 | contig 13714 bp, 3 predicted proteins | sample TARA_R110000764 | Tara Oceans TARA_R110000764 (sample SAMEA4398111) | marine metagenome | biome: Polar Biome; feature: [SRF] surface water layer (ENVO:00010504); material: water (ENVO:00002006), including particulate matter (ENVO:01000060) such as... | depth 5 m | reverse complement strand
GCGTCTCCACATCGCCAGATTCCACAGCTTTCATGTAGGCTGCGTCTTGCGCTGGCTTGATGCGCTTGGCGGCGTGTAAGATACTATCCTCGTTAGGATTAAAACGCTGGTCTAGAGGAACACCGGTGAACGGTTCTGCGGATTTAATCTGACTAGGAGATAACACGACAGCTTCTGAGATGTATCTAGAACCTCCTTTAACTGGTTCACCGCCACGCTCTTTAAGAATTCCGTTATAAGGAAGTTGACCTTGCTCCATCAAATCCAATGCCGCAGTCCAATAGTCACCACCTTTTTTTATCGCATTGTCACGACCAACAACCCCCATGTTGTCTAATGCTTTTTCCCAACCGATCTTATGATTCGGTTCTCCCCTATTGTGTGCTTTCTGATTAGCCGAGGCAACAGCCCTGATATACTGCTCATGTGCTTTAATAAAAGCATCTTCTTCTGGTGACACATCCAGACCCATGCTGAAGTAACCAAAGTTTTTAACTTTAGCCATATTAGTAGTGTCTAGTAGCACATCTTCAGTTCTAGCCTCAAGCCCAAGTTTCTTTAACTTACGAAGCTGAACAGGATTATCCTCTTTAAATTCATTTGAGAGCTTTTGATGAGCCTTACCGACAGCCACATATATTCCCGCTCCAAAATTATTACCCTTTGGGGCTGGTGGAACAGGAACTCCATCCTTATAAATTCCTGCTCTTGAACCTACTTCGATATTTGGGTTTTTAACTTTTGCCGCTTCCACTACCAAGTCAGCAGCCTCTTTAATCTCAGCCTTAGTGATAGTGCCAGCTTCGTTCTTCGCCTCAAGCTCGGTGTGACGAGATACGGCATCGGGTTTAACCCGTTTACCGGCAAACAATCCACCCTGCCCTGCGTCATTGTCCTTGTCCTGCTCCGTGCGCGTGTCTGAGACTCCTTCGCTGGTCTTGAGTTCATCACCCTGCATCTGGAATCCCTCGGCCTCCTGATCGTCAAACAAGCCTTTGTTGGCATCGTTCTTGGTGTCGATGTTCTGGCCGAATGTTGCGGCGGGTTTCTTTGTTTCTGAAATGAACTTAACCTTGCCGCTGTTATTTATCGAAGCCGCGCTCATATACATCACTCTACCCGTGTAGTCCATAAGGCTGTAGAGAGTGTCGTTTAAAGGTGTTTCGTCACGCTTTGCTCGGTCATCTTGCGATTTTTTTACAGAAAAGCCCCCTCCATTATTGGAGTCATCATAGCCCTCAAGGTGAACCGTCTTACCGTCTAATTCATGCAAACTTGGATCAACTTTGCTCAAGTCGTATTTCTTGTAGCGAGAACCATCTGAACGCTCAAAGACAACATACCCCTGCTTTTCTGATATAGGAGCCGATAACAACTTATCGTTTTCGTTGTCGGGTTGTGTTTCTGTCTTACTCTCGGCAGCGGATTCAGCTTGATCTTGTGCCGCGCCGTTAAGCACGTTCATACGCATTTGCGGCTCCATGTCAGCGTAATCATCCACCGTGAGTCCTACGGCTTCTAGTGCCGCTATCTCGTCGGTAGTAAGCGTGATCTGCTCACCCTTGACATGTGTTTCAGCAGCGGAAAGTTCAGCGTGTATAGCCCTCCAGAATGAAGGCACATCGTTGATTAGATTTGTGAAAAGCCCAGCGTCAGAGAAATTCTTTACCCACTGGTCAGCGGTATATCCCTTTCCTTTTTTCTTGGCTCTCGCTTTATCCCTGTAGATGCCCCGCAATGCCAACTTGCCAATTACGCTCTGATCTCCCACCATTGGACGATCATCGGTTTCTCCCGTTGTGTTAGGATACTCACCGTTAGCTAGTTTCTTCCTGCCAATCTTACTTTCCGAGGTGATGTCGATACCTTGTTGCCTGACAGCGGTAAGAATTGGAGTTTCCTCAATGTCAGGATTCCGGTCGAACTTTTGCAATGGAGTAAGCTCTTTTGTCTTCTTTTTAGCGGGAGTCTTTTTCTTGGGTTTGATCTTTTTGACATCCGGAGCCTTCTCGGTCTTCGGTTCTGGTGTCTTCTTGATCAAATCCCCCGTGTATGTCTTTTCATTTCTGTCTGCAACCTGCTTATCTATCCAATCATAAATCTCATCAAGGCGTTGTTTTTTTGCCTCTTCAAACTCTTCATCTGACGCATAATCTTCTCTGGATATTGAGTCTACAGGGTGCTTCCTAAGTAAAGATTCACGGTGCGCCTCGCTCCCCCACTTAGCCCCTTCAATGTGACCGTCAAGAACGTCATAGTTCCCGTCATCTTTAGCGAAGACTGATTCATAAGTCTTTTCGTTTTCTAGTCCAACCTTCACTCTAAGAACTGTACCCGTTTTTCCAGTTTTATATTCATGGAATGTCCCGTAAATGGGATTGCCAGCCCTACCGTAGTATGTGACACTTTGCCCTTTTCTGAATTCAGGTGCGCCCTTTGGTGTTGGTTCTGGATCTGCTTGAGGCTCGAACTCGGGTTGAGCTTCACCGTATACTGTTAGGTTTCCGTCCTTGTCCATCGCACCGAACTTAATCATCCGTCTAATAGCGCGATTCTTAATGAATTTCACCGTTCCTATGTCCTCGGATGCACGTAAAACATTGATGATGCGGTTAAGCATATCAAGGATCTTAGCCTTGAGGTTAGGCATAGATTCATCCATCTCTGACAATGAAGCCCACACCCTCTCGTCAGCCTCTATCAGCATACGCATATACTCATGGAACCCCTCGAATGCTCCAAGTTCAGCAACTTCATGGCCTGCGTTAAGCTCGGAGGCTTGGTAAACTTCCGATACGTATTTACGTAAATCAGCGGGAAGCTCATTCCATGTGTCGATAGCTTCCTGTGGATCGACCTCCGATAAAACGGCTTTGTGGATGATCTCATGAACCATCAGCTTCCTCATCGCGTCACGTTGGCCGGCTAGGGACAGGTGGGAAAGATCATTAGCCAGAGCTTCGATGTCGATGTACAGTGTTACGCCATCAGTAAAGATACCGGACGTATCCCCCTCAATGGTTCCAAACACCGTATTCTCAAAGAATCTTCCCGCCTTTTCAAGAGTCGGGATAAGAACCTTCATGGCGAATTTCTTAACCTGCGGCGACTTGCCTTCTAGGGCTTTCTCTGCAGCCTTTTTATAATTATCTGAATCTACGGGGATCGGGTCAGACAACCTTTCTCCTTTTGTTGATTGATGGGTTTCCGTCTGGTGATCGACCTCTCCCGTAGATTCAAGTTGTGCGATAGTATCAGTATCAATCTGTTCGCCAGGATAGTTATTATGTATCTCGGCTGAAAGTTTCTTTTTAGCGTCCGTGAAGTTTTCGGCAGTGACCTCGACCACGTTGCCCTCCTTTGAGAATGCTTGCCATGTGCCTGATGTGGGCTTTGGTTTTGGGGCTTGCTCTGCCTTTGCGGCATTATCCGCTTCCAATTTAGTTCTCCCGATAAGAGGGACAGGCATAGATCCTTCACTTTTAACAGAGTCCCCTTTACCAACCCTAATATGCCACACCTCCCTAGTTCCGTCCCTTCCCTTTTGGATAACAGTGTCCTTCGTGATTGTAATAGTAGCTTTATGAACAACGCCAGTAGTTCCCTCAATTCTCTGTTGGGTTCTTGCCCCAGTAGCTACCGCACTCTCATCATGCTCTAATCCGAACCATGTGCCTTCCTTGCTTAGGTCAGCATCTGGCCTACCGCCATGATAAACTGTAATGGTGTCGCCAATCTGAGGCTTATTGTTTTCATTGGCAGAGGATCTTTTTTCTCTATCTTTAAGTTTTTCAAAAACAGGAGCTGTTTCATCTTCAAGTTTCCGCTTTGATGCTTCAATCCTTTTAAGGCTTGCTTCGGCTGACTCTCTAAGGTCTGCAGCATATTTAAACTCTGTCCCTGTCGTAGCTGAAGCCCATAAAGCTTCAGCCTCCTTTAATTGTTCTTGGGCTACCCTCTTCTTAGCATCTAAAACACTCTGAGTCTTTGCAGGAGTAGGCTTTGTAGGTGGTGCTTCTTTTGGTTCAGGCGTTGGGGCTTTTTCCTCGTTGTTGCTGGCTAATTGCCTCTGCCACTCAGCCAACTCCGCTTTCTTTTCTTTGATCTTGGTTTTGAGTTTCGCCAGTATAGTTCGAGCGTCTTCGTTTTCTATGCCTTTTTTGATGTCTTCCTCGAGCCTTGCTGCGTCTTCAACTGCTCGAGCTAAGAATATAATACCACGATCAATTTTTTCAGTTAGTTCCTCTGAAGTTGTAGAAGACTCCTCATCGGAGCCTTTATTCTTCTTGGGGGAGGATACGTTGGGGGGTTTAATTTCCACGCCATACACATCGGCAATAGCTTGTGGGTCGTCACCCGCCTTGGTGAGAGCTTCAAGCTCTGCTGATTCCTCAGGGGTTAGATAAACGCCATTACGGGCGGCGGTAGGTTGCGCCCCCTCAAACTCGTCACCTCGTAAACCTGGGTCACCATCACGCTTGCTCTCAAGCTCTGCTATTCTAGCTTGGGCGTGTCGGGATAACCCTCTAGCTGTAACTGATTTTTTTGTAGTAGGCTTTTCGTTCTTGTCAGGCTTAGGCTTCGATTGAGTATCAGGCTCAGGAGCTACCTGACGTTTCCTAGCTTCACCTTCAGTCTCGCTTATCAGACTCGCGCCAGATTGGGAATGAGCTTCCACGTTGGCAATAGCCGTATCCGTGATGATGGGTGACGATGAATCGCTTACATCGATTGCCGGCGCGGTTAATCCACGACCAGCTAACTCTTCATTCGACATTGGGCTAACACCCTTGCCTGATCGAACTAGGCCAACAGCAGCAAGCTCTATGTCAGTTAATGCGCTAACATCGGTTCCAGAGGCAACCTTGAGGACGGCACGGGCTTGTGCGACGGTTGTCTTCTCAATGTCAAGGTTGTCAACTTGATCCTGCGCTGCTTGAACTTCTTCAGTAGTCCCTTGCTCAATGGCTTCGTCAAGTTGCGCTTGTGCCGATTCTAAGTTCTCATCAATACCAGCTTCAGCGGCAATAAAATCATTATTCGCTCTAGCGGCGGTTTCAAAGTCAGCGTTGGAAGCTTGTTCGATACGACCGGCGATCTCGACCAAATTATCTTGAGCTTCACTGATAGCGGCAGGATCACCGGAGGCTTTAGCAGCATCCAGTTCAGATTCAGCGGCGGTGAACTCTTGGTAGACAGCTTGAGCCGTTACACCTTGCCCGTATTCTCCAGATAGCTCGGTAATCTTAGCGATGTCATCTTCTGATACCTCGATACCATCAGGAGCAAGTGCCGTGTTGATACGCTCGGCGTGTTCTTCAGGGGTTACGTTCTCAGATTTGTTAATCCAATCTCTAGCGGTTTGCTCGATTTGAGCATCAAAGTCTTTGCCTTTACTGATCAGAGACGAACCTGCGCTCATTCCTGAACCGAGAAACGCTCCAATTTTACCAGCTTGGACAATCTCATTGAATATCTCAGAAAATGGCCTATCGTCTCCGTTGATAACAGCTTTAGCTATCGATTGCATCGCTTGATCTGCCGACTCCTGAAGACCCTCATCCTTAGATCCTCGAAGCGTTGACATGACGATCATCTTAGCAAAATCCTTACGTATCTTTTTATCGCCTAACTGCTTCAGAAATGCCCTTTTGCCACCAGCGTTCGCCACCATTGAACGGAGTGTTGCTCCACCCATAGTTCCAATGACAATCTTCTCGTCTACACCAGGCATCAATTTGATGGTTAATGCCGTGGCTAGACCTGCAGCCGCCGCCTCCATGAGTATTTTGGGATCTTTAATTTCCTCAAGAGCTTTCTCCTGTCCGACTTCGGCTTCTAACTGCTCATAGTATGAGTCTATGACTCCAAGATAAGATTGAGCAAAACCCGATGCGTAAACTGTACCCGTAGTCGTGGCTGCTGCAACCGCCGCCCCTGTCCCTGCTTTACCAAGAGATTTTAATCCTAGATTAGCTAAAGCCCCTACACCTTTACCTAAACCACCACCGATGAATGTTGGAGCGAGCGATACGCTGCCTTCTGCGGTTTGATACCAATTACCCTCGCTGCCGCCCTCCATGGCGTTAGCCGCCCTGTAGCCCTGTTGTTTTTCATGGTTAATGTCGAGTTTATCGGCCATCTCCTTAGCCTCGGCATCGTCACCTGTGAACTGGTTCCACTGCAATCTTGCTGTATGAACCATGTTGGCGAGTCCTAATCCTCCCACTGATAGAGCATTTGCTGTCTCATGGGTTTCTGGCGCGTTGTTAGCAAACTCCTGCATAACGGCCACGTAGCCTTCATCCGTCGATGGTTTTTCCTCTTGCTCACTTAGAAATTCCTTAAAGTCGGGCGAGTGCTTCAGTAGAGACTTGTAAGCTTTCTCCGCAGCTTTAAGACGCACATATTCGCCCATCTTCTTTGCTGTAGCTTTCTCGTAATTGTTAGCGTCCGTAGAGTCGATCAACCCATTGTATTTGTCGCCATTCATTATATGGAGGGGGGTGATGGATACCGCTCCCCCTCTCGTTACATGAACTTGGTTGTCCTCATCGAACACCGTTGATCTTATTGAGTCTATAACTAGCTCTGTTAATTCGGCCTCTGATTTGTCAGGGTATCGTTTTTTTAATTTTGATAGAAGTTCTGGGTTGGTTATTTTTCCTGCATCAATTTTTGATGCTGCAGACCGCCACTCACCTGTAAATGCACGTTTAAGATTAAACAATTCACCTGCAGTATCATAAACGCTACCGGCAAAACTGTAATCCATTTCTGCCGTCTTCTTTACTGCGTTTGGCAACATGTATCGGCTTACCAACTTGGTAATGAACGCTGATTCTTTGGCCTCCCACGCAGACGCTTCCGACATCTTCTTGCGAATACTCATAACCGACTCAATAGCATTTGCCTTGGCCTCTGAATCATCTGATAGGACAGCTTGTCTCAAGGTGTCCATAGCGGTGTTAAGCTCTGGTGTTGACTCAGCATCAACCCCTAACTCAACCTTGTTATTGTCAACGGCCAACGCTGTATCACTAATCGCCTTCTCCCGCTTCTGTTTATCAGTAGCGGTTCTACCACTGATGATAGAATTGTAGGACTCACGTTGGCGGTTAAGGCTGTTCTTACGTTTCAGCGATTCCTCCTGCCATTTTTCGTCCTCGATGCTTAGAGCTACCCTCTCGCGCTCCACGGCAGCAACCTCACTGTAATAGTCATCGATGTTGTCACCGGTAAGACCACCCAAAGCATACTGCTGCAATGCACCCTCACGCTCTTGAAGTTCAGCAACACGGGATTCAATATCTTGTTTCTTCTCACTCTGTTCAGCTTGAAATGCATCTACGCCAGTTTTCAACCCGTCACCTCGAGTTTTCATCTCAGCGTTGAAGTCTGGGACGGACATATCTTGGAGACGTTTTGTTTCAGCCTCTTTACGACGATTCTCCCATGAGTCGATTCCTCCGTCTTTGTCCTGGAGCAGTTGGCCGTCGATCTCACGTTCGCGGGTTTCTTTCTCCGCTATGGCATCGTGCGCGGCAACTTTCTTACGGGCATCTTCATCACCCTCCTTGGCGGCGAGGCGCATGTATTCAACATCGTCATCCTTGATCTTTTTACCCTTCAGTGACGGGTCGCCTAGCTCATAGCTGATCTTGCGCTTCTCCTTCTCAGCGTCCTTGATAGATTTTTTATACAGGGCATCGCGCCCCATGCTACGAAGATCCTTGTCGTCACTCTCGTAGGCTTCCGAGGCATCCACATAATCATGCGGGTTAAATTTGTTCTCCTTTACGAGTCGCCCGTCACCGGCATCTTTCCACTTGGTTCCATGGTCGGCATCTTGTTCCTCCTCGATACCCCACTTGTTACGGTTTTTACGGATGTAACGACCGGCTTCATTCTGCTCGATGTCGCCCTTACGTTCGTTATACAGCCTCCGTCCGTCTTCATCGACTCTGTGTTCATACCCACCTGTAACACGGTCTACGATAGCACCAGAGCCTCGCGCCCAGCTACGTATGTCACGACCTGTATCCGTATCAAACCCACTAGATGAAGCCTTCGCCCCTTTCTTTTCAGCATCGATTAGAGGCTTGTTGGTTTTTTGGTATTCTTCGTCCTCGATTTGGGAGTGCCTGACACTTCCGTCGAGGGTTCTAGTGTTGGCTCCGACAGCTTTATCCCGCTTATTCGGGGATGAATAAAGACTCATATAAGGTGTGTTTTGTGGGGGTAAATTTTAGTAGCGGGAAGCTTTACTAACAGCCCTTGGTGTTCCACTCACATTCGTATGTGATTTATTAGCCTTCATTCTAGCGTCTGCATCCTGTATATCTTTAGTGTTTTTTTCCGTATACGCCGCATCCGTTTCCACGCGCCTCTCTTCCATGAGAGTATTATAAGCTTTAGGATCTCTTGATTTTAAAGAATTTTCATCCTTAGTCGCTTGATCCATATCTTTAAAGCGTTTATCCCAAGCAGCAGCGACACGAGTCTTCTGATCTTTTTTGTCCCTTACCGAGTTCGCTGCTGCCTCTACGCGTTTGCGATGCTTGCGAGAGACGGCATCCTCAGAGCTGTATTCGCGTCCAGCGGCGGTATTGGCGTGAGCTTCTGCCGCATAGTTGGCCGCTGTGTCAACTCGCGCCCTGCTTGCAGCAGCTTGAGTCTCCTTGCTGTTATCGTAAAGTTTTTTACCGTCACGATACCCGATCAATACCCCTGTGCCATCGTAATTCTGACCGCCTTCAAGAGGTTTAGATCCTTTGGGTTCAGTTGATGGGGAGTCAGTTGATGGGGAGTCAGTTGGGAAATCAGTATCCGGAACGTCTTTGCTCGTCACATCTGGCTTGTAATCCTTCATCACGCCCTTTACTTTGTCATACCAGCTCCCCGCATGATTCTTGTATTCCTTTGGTGGGGATTTAGGACGAGGTGACTGCGGTGACTGCGGTGACTGCGGTGCGCTGTTGTGAGTGTATGGGTTAAAAACATTCTCAGCGTTGTTATCTTCTGCATAGAACCCCGTTCCCTCCAGTTCGTCGTGTTCCACTAGCTTCTTTGGTGAAACTGGAGTCTTGGGAGCTGGAGTCTTTGGAGAACCGTCAGTATTAACATTGCTTAAAGCGGAGGGTGCTTCAGTAGCTTTCCTGATCGCATCGTTTGTCCCTGTGAGTAAATCGAAGTCGCTTTCCTGCTTCTCCTGAATGGCTTTTCGGTCTGCCGGTCGCTGATTAGGGTGGTTTTTTGACCTCAATTCTTGAGTTTGAGCGCGACCAATCGGGTTACGGTTCCCTTTCAGGATCTTCTTCTCGCGCTCACTTCGGATGTCCATTCCGTTCGCTTGATCCTCATAGGCTTTCCGCTTGTGGTCAGACATGCCGGCGTAATGCTTTCGGGCTTTCTCAAAAACTTGCTGCTGGGTCTTCCCTGCATTCTTTCCAGAGGTGTAGACCTTTTTCCCTGCATTGGGATTGCCAGCGCGACCGATTGGACGACCACCACTGCCAGGAATATTAGTTCCAGAACGACGACCAGGTTTCCCGCCACGACGAGGACGGATGTAGGTCTGAGTGGTTCCACCAAGGTTATTCATGCCCTTGGAAGCATAGCGTTCAAAGCCTCCCTTGAACTTGGAATCAGAGTCATCAGCATCAACGATTTTTTTGTTACGCTTCAGGGCGGGGATAAAATTACTACTAGCCATGCGTAGCTCTTATATCAACGTAGCCCTAATGTCAATAAAGATAAAGGATTTTGGACGATTACCTAAGCTGACTTCGACCACCTGAACTTTTCCGCATCCTACGCTCATGCATCAACACATCTCTTGGAATAAACTCAGCGACTCTTTGAGTGTAATAAGTCGTCGCCTCCTCGATGCATTGTAGACCGATTGCAAGGGCTAGAACCTGATCATCATGGTAGCCTTGAGCCGCTTCAGCACGACCGTTAGGCTTGATAACAAAGTATCTCAATTCCTTGATTGTCCACTTGCTACGAACCTGCAAACCGGCCATGTGGTCGCCCCTGCCAGCTTCACGGATAGCTTTGGATAGGTTCTCGATGATCTTTCCTCGAGTCTTCTTGTCCGTCATCCACCCGTATGCTTTCGTGGTCACATTGTCGCGCCGGTTAAACATCTTCCTCTGGTAGATATTTGCGCTTTGAAGTTTCAGCAACTCCACCAAACCCTTATCCATGTTCATCTCAGGGACGATGATACACCCCCCGTAATACACCGATAGATTGTAGACCTCATCGGCCAGGATGTCGGTATCCCACCAAACACCAAACCGCTTTCGGTCTTTGTGTCCCTTGGCTTCACAGACTACTGCAGGTTCCACCCAGCCACGTTGACGGCACATATAGCCGGCACGAAGCACCTTGATGCCGTGAGAGTCAGGATCATCACCACCGACTTGAGACTCCCCCGTCATGTTGTCCACGGCAATCAAATACCTTCTACCTTCAACCGGTTGTTCCCACAAATCCCACATCGCCTCTTGTTCGCTTACTATCCTCCGCGCTATATGACCGTCTTCATTGGCTTCAAACACAACAGTCTGAGGGACTTGTTTCTCTGCCTCTACAAGCTGATAGTCTAGTCCATCTGCATTGAATCGACCACGACCGGAAGTAAGGAATGCGCTTCTTTCGTCAAACGGGTAATCCTGTTTGAACGTGTTCATATCATCGTCGCACTCCTCACGTAAAGCCCATCGCATCCACGCTACCTGCTCACAGTCCAAGCCCCACTTATCGGCTAACTCACGCTCATCTTTGGTGAAATCATCCTCGGAGTAGATCTCCTCACCATTCATCGCTTTCCCCTTGAGCTTTGAATCCTCGAACACGAACCATGGCATGAAAATCCTAATGTAGCCAGCTTTCCCCGCTTTCGCCTCTTCAAAGGTAACCGCCTTCTGATACCTTTCATAATAATCGCCGCTTGCTCCACCCGCAGTAGATTCAAGAATGATCATCGTCTTTGCCACGAACGACACACACTTGAGTAGGCCGGCTAGAACTTTCTTAGCATCGGCTACCCCCTCCTCTGCCCATAGAGCTACCTCAGTAGCGACAATCGATTGATACGTTCCTGATCGTCCAGCCTGACCATCCCTTGCCGTCATCTGTTCACACTCCGAGCCGTTTTTCCACTTAGCAATAATCGGCGCGGCTTGACCAACCTTGCAGTGACCACCCCCGTCAAACTTATCCGCTTCAGCGTAAGTGCGGAGTATTTTATCCATCAGATTTTTACTCTGCTTATGCGCCCCTCCAATAATCGCGCAGTTGGTTCTCTTCCGTAAACACCGGTGATAAAGTGCCGCTACGCTAACCGTCGAGCAACCTTTCTGACGAGGCTTTAATATGATCAACCGGATCGGCTTGGAATTATCATCACACCATTCGATAACTTCACTGACTTGCCGTTGCAGCTCGTTAGACGAAGGCTTAACAAGCTCTGCCGTCTTCAATCTAATCATTGAATACGTCTCAAACCACGCGCCTAGACAGCTTAATACAGCCAGTTTAACAGCAGCTAATTCCTTACTCATGGCTGCATCATACCAGCAACGTTGTTTTTCTCCCTACTTTAATGTTGCTTTTTTATCTACGATGATGTTTCTTAGCCACAAGCCAAGGCGGTGAATGCCAAAAGCGAACATACTTTTTAAATCCTGAGCGTAAAAACTCAACCTAAAAGCCCGTTCTCTCGATATTCACCATCAGAGAATGGGCTTTTTACTTTTAAAATTATGAACGCAATAGCAGAAAAACGACAGGACGTAGCCACAAGGACAAGAGCTACCGTCATCGGGGAGATAGCCACATCAATAGCCAAGGCATTCAATATCCAGCCTATGCAGCTTATCTCCGGAAACAAGAATACAACCGATGTCGTAAACGCACGACGGGTCTGCTTCTTCATCCTCCGCAAAGCATTGGAGACTAACGAGATCGGCAGAGCATTCAAGTTCTCCCGTGGTCACGTATTCCAATCCATCAGCAAAATGGATGATAGGATGGCAAAAGACCTCAACCTATTCAAGAAGCTGTCCACGCTCGATGAATCTCAGGCTAATCGAATCAGCGAACTTCAAGCACTCTCAAACTAACACCACCATGGCAACATCCGAAATAACAGGCACAGTCCACAAAATATTTAACACCGTAACCTTCCCTAGCGGATTCACCAAACGTGAATTCGTAGTCATGGAAGAGGACGGAAACTACCCACAATACCACAAGATTGAAGTCGTAAAAGATAAGTGCGCTTCACTCGACCGGCTATCAGAGGGTATGGAGATAAAGGTTACCGTCAACCTTCGTGGAAATGAGTATGATGACAAGTTTTACAACTCGCTAGGTTGTTGGAAATGGGACGTTCTCTCAGGGGAAGCACCCCAACAGCAGCAAGCACCCGCCCAACAACCCCAGCAGCAAGCCTCGACGCAGCAACCTGCCCCACAGCAAGAAATCGACACCGACATCCCTTTCTAGGTCATGCCCAGAATCCCAGACTCAATAGACCGCTTCTCAGGCGTTGGCAAAGGCGACCTCGATAAACGCTCCGACTTCAAGATCCGCAGAAAGTCTCCCCTTTGGCCTAAGTCCACATGCTGTAACGCACCCGCCATCAAGACCCAAGGAAAGCTAATCTGCGAAGACTGCAAAAAATTCACCACTTCTAACGAATCATGAAGCGTAAAACAAACCGAACCAACAAAACCAAGGACGCTCAAATCAAAGCCCTCGGATCTATGTGCGACTTCTTCTCCAGAGCTATCGAACAACGCAGACTCCCCGCAGTAGGTTCTCCGGCTCACAGAGTCACCACAGAACTCGCCATGGAAGCCGGCACTCACACCGACCGCCCTAGACCACGCCCACCAGTCCCCTTCTGGAAAAAAATCTTCACCCGCAAACAGAAGTGAGCGACGAAACTCCGCTGATAACTGCCGAAGCGATTCAAGACCACATCAAAACTCGCATCATCACGCGACTTGAAGAAATCGAAGACCGCGTACCAACCAACCAGGAGATGCTAGATCACGGCAGAGAAATCGGATTCGATGACGGATCAAAGCAATTCACTTGGAAACACGAACTCATCCTCCAAATGGAACCAATAGTCGAAAACGGAGTCCACACTGGATTCAGAATATCAGGATAATTATTATAACAGCGATACAAACAAGCGAGGGTTGGGAGTGTGTGAAATGCGGACTAGGTATATTCAATGGATGCATTCACACCTTCGGGGAGTGGGAGTGTAAAGATTGCGGGGAATGGACGTATCCATTCTACTATGAGAAAAAAGATGGATGTTCGTTGTGCGGGAGCATGAACATTCTTTTGCCTAACGTAAAGCTCAACCACCGCGAAATATGAGTGCAGACGACATATCAGATATGACTCCAGACAACCTTTATAACGCTGACTGCGTGGACGGTAAGCTGTCGGATGCTTCGTCTTGTTCGGCATCTTATGACCCGCTGTCGATCAAAGTGGAGAAAGCCAAGCTTGAGGTAATATATGAAACGCTAAACGATGGGCTGGAATACATGCAAGGCGAACTCATCAACCACGATTCAAGCCTTGGGAGGACAACCAAGAAAAACAAGTCGTGGGCAGAAACCATCGAGGGCGACATAGCTAAAACAAAACAGTCGATCGAACTGCTTGCTGAAGCTCT
>TARA_R110000764_G_scaffold3146_1_pt1 | contig 13719 bp, 6 predicted proteins | sample TARA_R110000764 | Tara Oceans TARA_R110000764 (sample SAMEA4398111) | marine metagenome | biome: Polar Biome; feature: [SRF] surface water layer (ENVO:00010504); material: water (ENVO:00002006), including particulate matter (ENVO:01000060) such as... | depth 5 m | reverse complement strand
GTCATCACTAAATCTTCTTTAGCTGAATCTTTGTTTAATATTATAACTTTACTACCATCTTCTAAAGTTAAAAAAGTACCATAATCACTAGAATTTTTTTCATCAATTTTAGCGCCTCTGTCTTGTAGTTTTTTTATTTCTATATCTACCTCTTCTTGTGTTTCAGCGTCTATAAATTCAGTTCTAGTTTGCCCTGCAATTGTTTTAGCTCCTTCTGTCAATCTGTTTGTTTTAGCTACAACAGCTTGTTCTACAAGATCACGAGAAGCTTCTTCTAAAGTTAAAATTTGACTATCTAGTTCTGGATGAAAAGCTTCAGCAGTCATTTTTTTCTCTGCTTTCTTGTCTTGAATTTCTTGTAATATAACAGCTAATTCAACAGCGTTACCACCTTCTAGTATTATAGCTGACATACTAGCGGATTGATTGTATACAGCTCTAGCATTGTCCAATAATTTAGTTACATCTTCTTGCGTAGCAAACCCTTGGTCCACTAATTTTTGTAATTGCTTTTCAGCTGCCTCTGCGTTTCTTCCAATGTAAGTGTAATTAGCTAACGATGCTTCTGATCTAGGTGTAAAATTGGGAGCTTGTATTTGAGAAAGCAGACCACCGGTAACAAAAGAAAGTATGCTTGTTGTTATAGCTTCTTCTTCTGTGTATACGTCTTGTAAAAAATCAACACCTGTTCTTTGGTTTAATTCTTTGTTTACCCATTCGTATTGTCCTTTTTGCTGAACATTTTCTTGGATTGTTTCTTTAGCACCTTCATACGCAAACGTAATTCCTCCAGCTTTTAATTGATTAGCAAGTAAAGTAAGTTTTAGTTGATAGTCTTGAGTAAACTTACCAATTATGTTTTTTTGTCCTGCTGTTTGAGCAGCTTTTAACTCAATTAATTGTTTTAATGTTTGATTTTTTAAATTTTGTTTTCCAACAGTATTGTTAAACCAATTAGCTCTAGTACTTATTGGCCCAGTTGAAGCAAATAATACAGCCATTGATTGGGACGCTGAATCAGCTAAATCCTCTGCTTCTTCGTTTGAAAAACCTGCTTCTAAAGCTGCTTTTAATGTTTCATTGTAACCTATATAGCCTCCGATATAGCTTTGAGTAAGCACGGCGTCTACTGTAGATTTTTTAGCAATGTATTTTAAAGGTTTTCCAATTACTCCAGGCAAAGCATTTGTAAGAGTGCTAAGATTTCCTACTCTAGGACCGCCAATAATTGTAGCAATCTTGGCGTAGTTTTTGTATTTGCTCACGCTTGTAAATCCGTTAGCTGTTGCAAGCGCTCTAAACTTAACAGCTTTAGTTAAATAACCGGCTCCTTTTAATCCTACTAACTGTGAAACAACATTACCAGCTACATACCCACCTACGTTTAAATAGCCTCTTAAAGAGTAATGACGCTTTGTTAGATTTGATTCATTAAGTTTTTTATTAATATTGTCTTCTTTTATTTTACCCAAAGTACCTGACGGAATAAGATATCCAGCCGTTGTATTAAACAGTTGCCCTTCTTCATTTTTAGCATACTCTATTCCATTTATAACCGCTGTTTTTCCAGTAAAATTTGTATAACCTAAATTAGCATTAGCTCTTTCAGTTTCTTTTCTTTGGTTTATTGTTTGTCTTGTTCTAACATCGTCTCCAAGTAGTGTAAAACCAAATTCAAACATGTCTTCTATGCCTTCACCTAACCCATTAACCCCTTCGTTTAAAGAGTTAAAAGCATTAGCAACACTAGCTTCTAAATCACCTCTTTGATCTAAAGTACGCATGTACGCTTGATTTTTTTCTCTATACTCTACGTCTTTTTGATAAGCGTTAGGAAATTGATTTTGTTCATAAGCATCTAATCCTTGAAAACTAAAACTAGTAAATAATTCTTTAGTTTTCCCTATTTGACTAAATTCATAAGCTAAGTCACTTCCAGGTGTTTTTGTTGAAATATTATTTTCATTTTTTAATAAATCATCAGCAATCATTCTTTGGTTTAATCTATAATCAGATCTTGATATATACTCACTCATATAAGCTTGCAGCTCTCTTTGCTTTTGTAAATCATATTTACTTTCAGCAAAATCAGCATCTAAAGATCCTTTTGTAAAAACACCTTTTTCAATATCTTCATAAAAGTTTTCTGCTAATCCAGTCTTCATTAAAAACCCTTCAAAATCATAAGGATTTATACCAAAGGCCGCAACAGCGTCGGCTCCACCGTAAAACTCATCAATAAAACTCGTGCTTCTTTTTCCCGCGTCACTAGTGGGGTTGTAATAAAGATAGATGTTATCAATATCTAGATCATTTTTTTTAACAAAATCTTTAACATAATCTTTATATGATATCGCTTTTCCTTTTGTTTGGTTCCATTCAACTTCAGCTTTCATTCTATTATAATCAAATCCCCCAGGTAAAGTTTGAAGCTTAGGGGCGGTTGAAGCAGGTTTTTGTGACTCTACATAATCTTCAAATTTTGGATTTAACCCTAACCTTTTACTCATGGTATTGAGGTTTTCTAAACTCTCCAAGGCCATTCGACTACTATAATTATCTCCGCCACTTCCTAAGTTTTCAGTTGTTAAACCAGTTTGTTGTGATATATATTCAATCGGATTATTATATTTAGTATACTGATCCATCATTCCTGCTTGCTCAAATTCTAATTGTTCAGAAAATTGATTAGGCATAATTTCACCAGTAGATCTATTATATAATTCTTCGTTTACAGTATCATCAAGCAACATTTTATTATCTATGTAGTATTGTGTTCTTTCAATAGAATCAATAGGTAATGTTTTTAAAATCTCAATAGGATTTTCAGGGTCATAATCAATATTTGGTATTTTGTCTTTACCTTTTCTTTCTGGAATTAATTCAAAATCTACTAAATCTTCATTAACAATTCTATCAATATACGCTCTATCTAGTGACGGAGAAGTACCATCCAAAGAGTTTGAATCCGTATCGCTTGCCTGGGACACACTTGCACTCGTCGATGTTACAGTCGTATCCTGATCTGCAACATCGTTTGCCTTTACTTTTTTTTCTGAATCCCATTTGTTAATTTCTTTCCAGTCGTTAATCAGTCTTTTTTTGTCTTCAATATCTAAATCTAGAGCTAAAGTACTTACGTATAATTGTAGTTCGTTCATTTATTTAATTTAAATCGTTATCGTCTAAGAATTTTTGAGCTTCTTTTTGTTTTACTTGTGCTATATCAAAAACAGCAGCGTCTTCTTGAACGTAAGGTAATTGGTTTTCTGTAAAAGTATATAGGTAGTTTTTAGAAAAATATTCTTTGTATCTTTGTATAAACACTTCTTTGTGGTCTTGCGTAAGTGGTAAATTATCTTCATAAGTCCAACTTTGTTCCCAAGCATTAGCATCTTGTACCATTTCAGCGTCCTCTTCAGCACTTGTTCCTTTTGCTATAAAAACGTTCCAAGCAGCTATAACACCTTGCTCAGAGCTCATTAAACCAGCAACGTCAGCGTCTAAAAAAGCGTTTGCTTTTCTCTGTATTTTATCTAAATCATATTTAACTATATTTCTACCCATTCCGTTGCCTATTTCTACAATCTCGTACATTGTAGAACCATCTGGGTTTTTTAAAACAAACTCTTCAAGTATCTTAGCGCTGTTTGTTAGAAATTTAGTTTTAGGATCTATCATTTTTTTATCAAACAAGCCTATTTCAGTTAAAAGAATTTTCATTCTAGTTGGTATATCTGGAGTAGGTGTAATTAAATAAGTATCGTTTTCTAATAAAGTATTTAAAGTTGAATTATTTATAATTAAAGCTCTAGCCAATTGTCCACCCCAAAATACAATTTCTTGAGTACCATCTTCTAATATGTTTAAAACAACATTATACCCTTGATTTTTAGAAAAACCTGGCTTGGAAGATAATATACAATTTGCTATAGTGTAAGCAACATCATTGTTAGGATCAAAATTATCATCTTCTGTAGTAGCTAATTCGTCTGTTAAGTTTTGTATAAACTCTAAAAAAACTTGAGGAGCTTGCTGCATTTTAATTAATTGCGAACTTTCTTGTTGACAAGTTTCGTCCATGCAGTTGTTGTTTTTAATTGCTAGTGTTAATCTTGCGTATTCTTTTTCTGTTCCTTCAAAAGCTTTTATTATATTAAAATTATCATCAATAGGCTTAGCTAAATATTCTTTATTATATGCTAAAAAATCGCTTTCAATCAATTGTTTTATCACTAAGTTATCCTTAATGTTAGCTATTTTTAAAGCGTTTTTAAATTCAAGTTCTTCCATTTTTAGTTTTATTTATTAATCTGGTAATCCTACACCACCAGCAGCACTCACGGCCGTGTTTGCTAGACCCATCCAAGCAGCGGTTTCAGCTCCAGCAGCTTGAGCAGCTTGCATGTTTGCGTTATTTATATCACCTTGCGCTCTATTTAATTCTTGCATGTCTCTACTTTCTTGAGCGTTAAATTTAAATGCTCTACCTTGAGCCATGGCATTTTGCTCTCTACCACCTTCAGATATAGTAATACCTTGAATTCTTTGTTTTTCTTGCATTTGAGTTTTTTGCAAGTCCATTTCTCCTTGAGCTCTTAATTTTTCATTTTGAGCTTCTTGCTGTTCTATACCTGCAGATACTTCTTTTTTGCTTTTTAGTGCAGCCTGAGCTAAAGCAGTAGCTCCACCGGCTCCAGAACCTGTTGCTCTTAAAGTATCCAACGTGTTTGCTAAAGCTATATCAGCTTCTTCTATTTGCATTTCAGCAGCTTGGGTAGCTACACCAAGGTTCGCCATTGGGTTAGATAACATACCAGATAAATCTGTTGCCATTCCTGCTAAACTTGTAACGTTATCATAAGGGTTTATAACATCTCCTCTTCTAGCCTCTATAGCAGCTAATCTACTTCTAGCGTCTTTAGCTCTATTTCTAGCTGCCTTTGCTTGTCTTCTAGCTTTTCTTCCACCGAATACACTACTAGCAACACCTATTGCTAATCCAATTACTGACATATTTTATTATTTTATTTATTATTATTTTATCTTGAGGCAAAAGTACTACTTACCGCGAACAACTCTTTTAATCCACCATAATCAGTCACAGCATCTGTTGTCATTGTTACTGTTGCGTAATATGCCTTTATACCTGTTGTTTGATTACCAAAAACAACTTCACCTCCTATAGCTGTTTGTGTATTATTAGGTATAACTGCCATGTATTTATTTTGTTTTCTATCAAAACCAGCTCTATAAGTAACGCCTCCATCTTCGTATTCACCTTCTACGTAGCTATATATTTTTCTATACTCACCTGTTGCTGATCCTTCAGATATAGTATCTTCGCGACTTACCCAACTGTTTTCAAATAAATCAAATTGTGTTTCGTCAGAAACTAATTTTGAAACTTGCCAACCGTTGCTTCCTTCGTAATTTATAGTTTGAAACGTTTTAACTTGATTTGGAGAAGGATTAAAAACAAACTGTACTGACGAAGCATTGTTAAAGTCATAAAACTTATTTCTATTAACGTTACTTGAATAGTGTTCGTATAAATCACAACTTGAATTTAAAACAGTAGTTGTAGAGAAAAATTTACCTCTAGAAGAAAAAATACTTTGTGGCTTGTAAGTAAAAAAGCTTGTCCAACCTTTAGATCTTTCATCAAAAGTAAGAGTTTTATAGTACAAGTTTTGATCAGTAAATCGTCTTGACTGTAACGATAATACGTAGTTTTTATTATGAGAGTCATAAGCGCCTAACACAGCGTTTGTAGCATCCTCTCCTAAAGCTGATAGTTCATCTCTAAAAAAATCAATCATACCATAGTTAGATATTTCTGTTATCTGTCCACCAGCTAATCTTAAAACAGACCCTTGGTTTCTATCAACAAAATATCTCATGTATCCATAGCTAGCAAATGACTCTGGATTAGTAGCTATACCCCAGTCTCCTGATATTGGAGTTATTTGTCCTATTACTAATCTACCTGATGTAGTTATAGCAGAACCTTCTGCTGTAAATATAGCGTCTTTATCTATTAAAGCGTTATTAACTTTACGTTCTTGAAATATAAGTAAATTAGTATCTTCTGCAAACAACTTTTGTATAGAGCCACTTATTGGATCTACACTTCTAGTTATTTCTTCAGCTACACTAAACTGATTAGTTTGGTTTACACCTGTTCTTGAGTTTAAAACTCCTGAATATATAAGAGAACTACTTCTTCTTTCTTGGTTAGGTTCTTCTGCAACTATAAAAGCTTTAACGCCGTAATCTGTAGACGTGTTATTATAGCCGCCTCTAATTCTTGATTCTTCAATTGCCCAGTCTTGAGCTGGGTTAGCAACCACAGGACCTGCCCAAGGACTTGTGCCTTGGTTAAGTGGTAAAGGCAGTCTATTATTAGTTGCATCGTAACCTGCAATACGCTTCACATAAAATGAGTTAAAATATCCTACTTCTAAAGTTACGGCCATACTATTATTTATTACTTGTTTTTACTATTAATTACATGGGTTTAAATTGCTGCAAGGGTCGTATATAGCATCTGTAAAGTCAACATAGAAATAAGGATTACCCGAACAGTTGTCACCGGTTATATAATTAGTAACTACTCTATACTCTCCTAAAACATTAAATCTATATGTTTTTGTTGTTGTTGCGGTTCCGGCTGCTGTTATTTGTAACCCGTCACAATCTGTTTCTAAACCTGCTCCAGAGACTGCTGTAGCTATTTCCCAGGCTTGACTGGAACTTGATCTGTATTGAATCCAAAAAGTAACTATTGCGTTTCCAGAAGCCGTGCCTCCGTATAAATTAGGCTGCACTGTCATTATGCCTTGTGTTAAAGCGCCTGTATCACACGTGCCACCTAAATAATTAGCCACAACATTATACAAAGCATTAGGAGGGTACACAGCACCTGTTGGGTAGTTTAAACCACCAGCCGTTAAAGCTGTAGAGTCTGTTTGCGCAAAAAGCCATTCACTGTTTTTTCCACAATTAAGACTTACAGCGCTTCCTTGTCTTCCATTACATATGGCTCTTGGTGTTCTTTGCGCGCCAACTTGTACTAACAAAGTACATGTAGCAGATGTTAAACCGTCTCCACTAGCGTCTGTCACTGTAACAGGCATTGAATAAGCGGTTAAATCAGCTTGCCCACTAGCAGATAACTCCCCTGTTTGAGAATTAATTGTAAAAATATTAGGCGCGGTTGTTGAGGTGTTATATATTACTGGTGTTCCTAAGTTGTAAACTAAACCCTCTGTGTCACGTGATGCGTCACTACTACCGTTTTCACCAGCAAATGTTTTTATAGGATTTGCGCTTGCTATTGTTATAGAAACAGGACTACAATCGTCTATTAAAGGAGTTTCATTTGTTAAATTAGCATTTATGTTAATGTAAGTTGTTTCTTCGTTGGCTACAACTTGATCAGAAGCGTATACAAATTTTAACTGAATTATATAATTATCAGTAAGATTATTTAAAGAGTTAGCTGTATAAACAAATTTTATAGTTTTTGTTTGTAATCTAAAAACATAACCAGTTGTATTTATTTGAAATGGCCAATTAGAAGCTTGTATTGTTTGTCCACTTTGTGTAGTTATTGATTCAATACTTATAGTTGGTACTGTGCCTGCGCCTATTGGAGCGCCAGAGCCATCCACGGCTTGAAACCCTGCGTTAGGATCAAAGCTAGTGGTATTATTGTCTGCTATATTTTCAGGAAATTCAAAGCTTGTACGTGTTAAAGAAGACACTCCATTAAAAGTATTATTTATAGCTCTATTTAAATCTTGTACTTTACCTGTTAAAGAGGTTTCCCAATATATATCAAGCAAAGAATAAACTGGTTTAGTTTCAACTACACTTAAAATTGGACCCATGCATTGGGTTCCTTGAAGCGCGTTACCAAGTTCTATAGATGTTACTTGTGCGCCTATAGGATTAGATATGTTATTAGGACCAGTAAATTTAACAATAAAAGGATCTTGATCTGTGTTATAAAAACTTTCGTTAGCGCCTGTAGTTCCGTAAGGTATTGCTCCAGTTAAAGTTATTGTACCATTGCCACTAATAACAGTTTGCGTTGATTGACCATAGTCTCCTTTTACAACATTTGGTTTAAATGGTATAGCTACTAATTCAGTGTCTTTTACTGTAGATATATTTAAAACATCTTGACTGAAGTTACCAGGATAGTATTGTTGATTTGTTGCATAATTAAAACCAACAGCTAGTGCGCCTTTTACAATATCTGGATTGTTTACTCTTACGTATAAAGTTTCATCGCTATTAAACTCAGTATCAGTAGGCCCAACCTCAGTTAAACTTCTAGGTATTTTATTTATATTATCACTTAGTAAAGTGCTGAAAGAAAATTGATTTAATTGTTGAATATTTTTACTTGCTGGAAAATCAATAATTGGCAAACCATTAATAAACCCTGGCAAATACACATTGTAATATTCTTGCTCTTGTTGTTTAACAACTATCTTGTATGAATACCAGCCTAAAGGATTAGAACTTAAAACCGTGTTAATAGTAAAAGTAGCATTTTCATCACTTCCAGGTGCAATTATTTTAAGAATATCTCCATTAGAATATCCAGATCCAGGATTATTTAGTTTAACTGAAGTTACTTCTGTGGCGGCATTTACTGTTATGTCCACAGTGCAGCCTGTGCCTCCAGAACCTGTTACGTAATCTGTAGGTACGTTTGTAAGAGATTCATCATAATTAACGCCAGCAGCTAATATTGTTATAACGCTTACTTGGCCATCAAGAGAATAAAGACCAGGTTCTCCAGTTAAAACGTTCACAGTCTCACCTATTGGTTGTTCTATCGTTATGTTTAAAGCTGAACCTAGCCAATTAAAAACATCAGAATCAGCACTGTTAGGGTAATAAGGAAAAAAGAAAGTAGAACCAGTTGTTGTAGAACTATTATCGTTTGATGATAAAATAACATCTGACTGTCTACCATAGATATCTGATAAAACAATACCAACTTGATAGGTTCTATTTTGTTTTAAAGTGTGGTATGGGTATTGAGTAAAATTATCGTAAATTACTGATTTTTTATTTACATTAACACTGTAGGGTAAAGACGAAGGTGGTGTCATTTTTTCTAAATAATTACCATAAACAACTCTATTCCCTATTAGTTCTTGAGCTAATGCTCTTATAGGTACTCTATCATAGACTCTTGTTGTTTGACCTTCGGGCAATGTTTTATATGGTTTATTAGAAGTATAGTTGTAATCATAAAAATATTGATCATCAGCGCCGTGTATATCATCTTGATAACTTATATTAGTAAAAGTAGGAGTAGGGCTAGTTAAAGAAACTGTATCTAATACTTTTACAGAAAGTCCATCAGATTCCTTATACAGTATGTCTATGTTTTTAATTTTTAACCCAGCTACAAGTGATTCAGGTGTTGTGTATGGAACAGGTACTCTTACGTTTACGTTATCAGTATTGTTTTCAAACCATGATAAGACGGTGCTTTTGTAAGCATCAACCATGTCTTGAGAATAATTGTTCTGTAGACTTCCACCGCTTTGTAATTTTTCGTTTAATTGACCAGCTCCAAATTCGCTATATTGTTTTGGAATAAAGGCAGGTTGACTAAAAGGAGCCATTAAAGAATATTCATTATCATCATACTGGAATCTATAACTAAACCTAACAAACTTGTCTTCTAGCCACTTAGGATCTCCTGAGAAATTAGCATCAAAGTCAGTATTAGGAGCAATGTCTATTACTTCGTTACCTGTTAGAGTAGTATTTTCGCTCATAGTTAAAGTAACTCTAATCTGTGAAGTAGCTGAAGTGTAACTGATATTAAATGATAGTACTATAGCGTCGACTGGCACGGCGCCAGTTCCGCTTAACACTACAACTCTATCACCGTATCTAGGTAAACCTCCAAATTGAAAATCATCTATTCTAATATCTGCACCACTTGTTCCAGTAGCTACTACGTTAAGGTTTCTTGAGTTATTAGATAAAAAAGGATTTGCTTTACTAGTCATTGATGGCCTACTAAAATCTAATACAGTTCCAGCGGTTATTGCTGAGGGTAAGGTAGTATTAAAATGAACAATTGGTTCATTTGGGTCTGCGTTATCAATTCTTTGTACTGTAACTAAAGTAGTTATTTGTTCTACAGCTCCACTCGCTTTATTATTATCTGTTATTATATCTCCAATTTTTATATTTCCAATAACGCCCTTAAGAGCACAACTTGACGCGGTTAAAGGTGCTCTAGCATCTCTTGTAGTTCTTTCCATTAAAACTACAGGTAAATAAGGTGAATATTTAGCTACTGATATTTGTTCTTCTGAAGTATAATATTGATTTGTTTCTGATACGTAATTATCTTCTGCGCTTGCAACATTTATTTTTCTAGGTTGATTATAGTTGTCCGTCCAAAAAAGAAAATCATCAACTAAGTTTATTCCAGTTACAGGAAAGTTTTTACTAAAATTTAAAAAATTACCAAAAACAAGTGGAGCTACAACATAAGGAGTTTCTAAATATACTTTAAATATACCAGATTTTTTATCTGTACCACATCTTGGCCCGTTGTTAACTGCCGTGCAATTAGTTACTAATAAATATACTACATTTTTAGTTTCATCAACATATTTACCTATTACAGACCCGTTGACTATACTGCTAAATGATGCAATTTTTTCATTACCTAATATGTTTTCAAACTCACCAACCGTAGATCCTTCTGATCTACTTATAGCTAAGTTTATAGCTTCTCTATATTCGCCGTTAGGTAATATTCGAGAGTCAAGATCTTGATTCATTTTACCTTTTAAAAAGGTATTTTTGATTTCTGCCATGTACTAGTGTTTAATCCATTTAGACTTACCTCTCATAACCTGCACTATTTCATCAAGTTTAATATTAGATAATCTTATTTTAGCATTTCTTAATTTTGAGCTACGTTCTTTTTTAAAGCGTTGTACTACATATTCTGGTTGATTTCTTCTAGTTGATAATATACTATAGATAATATGAGCGTACAAAGCTTCTTCAGCTAATTTAGGAATTTTAGTATCTTCATCATATGCTAAACCATCTGATATATATTCTAATACTATAAGTCTACCGCTTAGATTACTAGAAAAAGAAATTTTTCCTTCTCTTTCATTCATATTAAACCAACCGTTAACTTGAGATAACTGAGGATCTAAACCGTATCTTCTACCGTAAAAACCTCCAAAGCCATCTAAATAATCACTTCCTTCAAAAAAGTTATTAAAAAGAACGTTATTAACTTGTCCATTGATTAAGTTATCATTAGCGTTAGCCCATCTTTCTTCTGTAATAGAAGTTCCTTCTAAATTTTCACTAAAGTTATCTTGTGTAGGTTCACCATTAGAATCTTGTAAAGGAGTTTCATAAGGGCTAATAGTAAGATTATTAGCAGGGTATATTATGCGTTTTACACCTGAAGAATCTATAGATGATATTCTAACGTAGTTTACATAGTCCTGAGGTATTATAACATTTAAGCTTGGAGGTATTGTAAGTTCTTGAGATTTAATACTTTTTAATGTATCAAAACTAAATTCTTGTAAACCTCTTTTAGCGTGAAATATTACATCAGTTCTTTTAACAGATGGTATTAATTTATCTTGCCCTACGTAACCTACTATAAAATTATTTACAACATCAGTTAATGAAGTGTAAGCGTAACTTCCATAATTATCTTCAACAGCTTCTCCAAAAGCATCTCTTGCTCCAAAGCTTCCACCATTTAATGACTTAAGTTGAACTATAACAAAAGTACCAGGTGTTAAAACCGCAGGAATAGTTATTACATTGTTATCAACAGTAAAAGGTAAAATATACTCTGTGTACGTTGTTCCGTTTGCGCTTGTGTATAACTTGAAATTATTTAAAGCATAGTTTGTATCAACAGGATTAGAACTACCTAAAAATAAATCAGTGTCAAAAGTAGCTGTAAACTTCTCAGGATTGACACCGGTTTGAGATATAAAACCTTGCACTCCAGCATAATACTGTTCGTTTGTTTCTGTTATTAATCCGCCATTAGGTATTGCCATGTTTTATATTTTTGAATTTTGTTCTTCTTGTTGTACTTGAGACGATGCAACTTGTATAATAGTTGGGTCGTTTATTATAACTCCAGCGTATAATAATATTTTTAGTATAACATTAGTTTGTTCTGTTGGGCTTAAAGAAAAGTTAACAGAATCACCACTTTGATACAGTAACTGACCTAAATCACCTGTAGAAAAACCCCAATTGATGTCTGCAGGTTTAGCTAAGTAAGAGATATTAATATCGTCGGGCGTAACTATAGTTGTTGGATACATATAGATTTGAGGATTAGCAGGTGCAGTTGTTGCTCCAGCCTCGTATAAATATATCGGAAAATTAGTAGTAGGTTGTGTTAACGGAGACAAAAGTAGTTGTGTTATCTCGTTTCTTTGTGAATATTGATTTAATTTTAAGCCTCTGTACATTACGGAACCTATTCTGTATAAATCTGACATTGGACCAGGTCCAGTTTCTACTCCAGCCGTATAAGCTCTAACGTTTAAAGTAAAAGGATTTGTGCCTGTTATAGCGCCAGCAACATTAGAGTTGCTAATATATTTTTGAAAAAATTGCAAACTGGCTTCAATATTTTTAACGCGATTAGCGTATTCAGTGTCGTTTTGAGGTGACCTATATTGTTGATGCAAATCATTGACATAGTTATTAAAAATCTCTAACTGAACTTGAGTACCCACCTTGTTAAATTCATCAGGTGTCATGTAACCTCTTTGCTGTTGGTTAAGTATTAATAAGACCGTTTTATAAACAGTATCTACGTTTATTGCCATTTGTATATTTTTATTATAATATTGGGCCCGAGTAAACGAGCCCTATATTAGTATTACTTGTTTTTATAGTTTTTTATCTATAGACTTGTAAATTTCTACTCCTTCATCAGTCTTTAAAAAGGCTGCAAAAGCAGAGAAAGGATTTTCGTCAAACGGTACGTTCATTAGTTTTCTACCATTTGAACCCCATGTAAACGTTCTTTGATCTTGAGACAAAATTACAATATGAGCTTCAGCAGCTCTTATCGCAAAGTTTCTCAATTGAACATTTTCATCTTTTGCTAAATTAATAAATAAAACTGGATCTTTTTTAGCAAACAATAATAAGTCTCTTTTTAATTCCTTAGAGCTCATTTCGTTAACTATAGATCCTTTTTCTACTCTTAATATAGCTTCTGCATGATCTACGTCCATATTTCTAGCAGCATTTAACGCATCAATTTGAAGATCTAATTCTAATAATTCATCCTTAGCTTCTTCTACAGCGCTAAATTCTTCGTATAATTTTCCTTTTAAAGGGTGATACAAAGATAATAATTTTTGTAAGTTTTGTTTACTTTTTGGAACCATTAAAGAACCGTTATCAAAACGTATATGACCCATTGTACATTCACCTTTTTGCTCATCAACTAATGGTGAGTCTTGATTTGTTGCGTATTTTAACTCTCTTTGCACGCCTGATTTTTCATCAAAATAAAGTAAAGCATGTTTTCTAGTATGCTTACCTGGTATTGTTAATGTTAATGGTGATTTACCGTTTTTTAAATAGTAAACTCTATCTTTTATTTCCCAGCTATTTATAGTTGGTTTTTGTGGTGCTACTTGTGTAGTC
>TARA_R110000764_G_scaffold30042_5_pt1 | contig 13756 bp, 8 predicted proteins | sample TARA_R110000764 | Tara Oceans TARA_R110000764 (sample SAMEA4398111) | marine metagenome | biome: Polar Biome; feature: [SRF] surface water layer (ENVO:00010504); material: water (ENVO:00002006), including particulate matter (ENVO:01000060) such as... | depth 5 m | reverse complement strand
TGACGGTCTTTAAAGAGTTGCTCAGAAGTTGTTAAATAATTATCTATCTGTGCCCACTCTAACATCGGCACAGTACCTAGATAAGTTTGATCATATGGATTAAAAACATCAAGTTTCTCAGCTATCTTACTTTTGTCTAAATCGACCATAATATCCTCTTTAATAGGTTAAAGTTCGTTTGAAAATAAGCAATATTAAAATAACACTTTTAAATCAAACAAACTTTCGCTGCCAACTCATCAATTAATACTTTTTTATTTTCAGAATAATCAACGGGCAATTCAACAAGATGAACCCCTCCCGCTGAAAATGCATTTTCATAAGTTGCAATAATATCTTCAGCAGACGTAACTCTATGCCCTGTCGCGCCATAACTTTCTGCGTATTTAACAAAATCAGGATTGTTAAACTCTAAGCCCCAATCATCAAAACCAACACTGGCTTGCTTCCAACGGATCATCCCATAAGAGTTGTCGTTTAACACCGTTATCACTAGGTTCAAACCTAAACGAATTGCTGTTTCTATCTCTTGTGAGTTCATCATAAAACCGCCATCACCACATATTGCCATTACGCGTCGATCAGGATGTAACATCGCAACCATCATTGCCGATGGCAGACCTGCTCCCATGGTAGCAAGTGCATTATCAAGTAATACTGTATTGGGTTGATAAGCTTTATAGTTTCGTGCAAACCAAAGTTTATACATGCCGTTATCAAGGGCTATAATGTCTTTTTCGCCCATAACCTTTCGAATATCAGCAACGAAGCGTTGTGGAATAATAGGAAAGCGAGCGTCATCAGCACTTTCTTCAATATGTTCATCAATCGCGAGTTTTATTTTATCAAAGTAGCTTCTATCGAACTTAACCTCTCCCGCTAATTTATCTTTTAATGCGTTCACTGAAGTCACTAAATCGCCAACAATTTCTGATTGTGGAAAATAAACTTGGTCAACTTGCGCTGATTTATAATTGACATGAATAACTTTCTTACCTCCTGATTCCATAAAAAAAGGCGGTTTTTCAATAACATCATGACCAATATTAATAATGACATCGGCACGTTCAATAGCACAATGTAGGTAGTCACCCGATGATAAAGCTGCAGTACCTAAAAATAGACTTGAGCGCTCATCAACAACGCCTTTACCCATTTGCGTAACAAAAAACGGAATACGGGTAGCATCAATAAAATCAGACAGTGCCGTTCGAACGTTTTTACGGTTTGCGCCAGCGCCAATCAAGATTAACGGCATTTTAGCTGTTTTTATCAGTGCCACCGCTTCGTCAATAGCAACATCGTTAGGACTAGCATAATGGCGCTTATGAGGCATTATGATGTCTGCATTACAGTCTTCTTCTGCAATGTCTTCAGGTAGTTCTAAAAGCACGGCGCCGGGACGTTCTTCTTCACTAAGGCGAAAAGCTTCACGCACTAATGAAGGAATAGTATTACCGTGAACAATTTGTTTAGACATTTTGCAGATAGGATCAAACAAGCCAACCACATCAATAATTTGAAACTGTCCTTGCTTCGAGGTTTTAATTGGTTTTTGGCCCGTGATCATAATTAAGGGCATGCCACCTAAATGAGCATAAGCTGCAGGTGTTGCTAAGTTAGTTGCTCCTGGCCCAAGTGTTGCCATGCAAACACCGGCTTTACCGGTAAGGCGCCCATAAGTTGCAGCCATAAACCCAGCACCTTGCTCATGGCGAGTTAAAACGAGCTTAATTGATGACTTACGTAAAGACTCCACCATATCCAGATTTTCTTCTCCTGGTACAGCAAAAATATGATCTACACCTTCCGCTTCTAATGCTTGTACAAATAAATCAGATGCTTTTACCTTGTTTTTCTCAGTCATAATTTGTCCTTTATCAGTCCTGCAAAAATGTTTTTAAGATAATATCTACTCAGCTACCCTAACATTGAATCACCTTAAAATAACTTGTTAGACGCTTAATAGCGGCATAACATTGTCAACTATATTTAACGATTGAAAGTGTGTTTTAGATCAATTAACGTTGTTAACTTAATAAATTAGACAGCTCACTCACGTTTGAGGAAGTAAAAGTAACCCTACTGAGCATTGCGATAGCAACAATGATAATTACCGAAGAATGATCAACTAACAACTCCCCTAAATTTCGCTTAGGCTATATTTCATCATTGGTTAAAAAAAGGTGGATAAGAGTGAAAGTAATCTGTGATATTTAATGGTAAAAATTTGCTTTTATGGCCGCTTAAGTTCTACATTTTCAGTTGTAAAACTGAAGTAATCTCCGCCCATTTTACCCACTGAATCAATTGATTTTTGATTTATACTGCCATCGTTATACAGGTCATCTCGAACATAAACATACTTTACATCGAGAAGGATTACCGTACCGCCTGTGGGTAAATCACTTACCGGAATAACTTCTCTTAAAGTACACTCGTATCGAATTGGCGCATCTTTAACTGAGCTAGGCTGTACTTTATAACTTGCACAACTTTCAACGTCAGCGAAATCGAATTCACTCTCATCAATTTTCAGACTTGCACTGGTCAGATTCATTTTTTCTAATAAAGCGGAATTAACGATATTGACAACACATTCACCCGTTTCAATTAAATTTTGCAAGGTGTCTTTATCAATGCCACTTCGTTGTGTTACTTGGGTATAAAGCAGCACAGGAGGATTACAGCTTGCGACTGTAAAAAATGAATAAGGCGCTAAATTATCAATATTATCGCGTGAACGGGTACTGATCCAAGCGATTGGTCTGGGAGTTATACCACCATTTAAGAGACGATACTTTTCTTGGCTTTCTAATTTAGCAACATCAAAAATCATTTATTTTCCATTTAATTTTACTTACATTTGACTGTAAATATACTAGGTATGCAATGCCGTTGAAGTTCAGTTCACCGACTAAACATATAGTAAGCCAAATAAGATTAATTCAATCATACTTCATATATTCAGGCTAATCGCGTTGGTACAAAGACTCAATCGTGCTTGATTCTATAGAGTGTAGATTTATCATGTAACCTGCTAATGCACCAGAGGCGTTTTCTGGCAATTCGATTTTTTCGACAGCCAGTGCATGAATTGTAAAACGATAATGATGCAAACCATCGCCTTTAGGTGGGCAAGCGCCACTAAAAGCTGGAATACTGAAGTCATTTTCTATTTGAGTACTCCCGATTGGTGTACTAGAATTTTTTTTACTACCCGCGCCGGTTGGCATTTCCATTACTGTCATTGGTATGTTTATTATCTGCCAATGCCACCAACCACTGCCTGAAGATGTATCTGGGTCATAAGCTGTAATAGCAAAACTTTTGGTGCCTTTAGGTGCGTTAGACCATTTAAGGTGTGGTGACAAGTCTCCTCCTGAACAATTATAGCCATTGAATTCATGTATTTTAGACATAAATTCACCTTGTATAATATCCTGACTTGTTAATGTTAGCGGTGCTGAAAAAACCGATACAGATACGCTGAGTGATAAAACTAAAAGTAGTTTAAGTTTAATAAGCATAATGACCCTTATTTATTTTTATATTATTTGATCAAAAGCGCGATTTAAAGGCGCTCTTCGCTCTGATACATTCCTGTGTCGGTAACATACCGTAATTTCCGTACATAAAAAATCCGATGATTTTAGCCATCGGATTTTTATCTCATCAGTCAACAAAGCCAGGATTAATACCTTATCTTTATGAGTAAATGACTTAACTTTTTTGTCTCATTTTAGTGATTATTCACCAAATTTATGCACAACGCTGATTTTAAATGTACGACCTAAAGGGTTATGTGTAAATGGGTCATAGTTTAAATCTAAACGAGCAAAAGGAGGCTCTTCATCCGTTAAATTACTTACCGTTAAGTTAACCTTGGTTAGATCATCATTAAAGATATAGTTATAACTTAAATCAAGCTGTACTTGGCTATCAATGACTTGACCTCTAGTGTTAGTGGTAAATAACGAATCTCGTTCATCTTTATAATCACTTACATAATAAGCAGATAAACTAATATTATGATTCTCGAAATCGAAGCTATTGATCATGGTAGCTTTATACTTAGGTATTGGACGATTAGAGTTAGTATTATTTAGGAAACCAGCTGCGTCAAAAGCTTCTGATAAATCATCACCAGCCACTTTATATTCCGCGGTATACGTTCCATTCATGTCCAAGGTCCAATAATCGGTAACATTTAAGCGTAATTGAACGTCAATACCACTTGTTTTAACATCAGCGCCATTGATAATTTTAGTTTCAATACGTTCAACTGTGTTTGCGTTACCAGGCTCTGTCCATTGCACTTGATCAACATAAGGTTGTTTACCGGCAACTGCAGCAGCTAATACTGCATTATAGTTTTCAACAATGATTGGATCACTTAGGTCAAAGGACCAAAAATCAACGGTTGCGAATAAGCGATCATCCCAAAACTCACCAATAACACCAAAGTTTAGTGCAACGGCAGATTCAGGTGCTAAGGCACCATTTCCTTGAGTATCAACAGCTTTAAAGGCGGCAGGAGCTCCAACATAAGAAAGCGTTGTATTACTACCTTCTAGTTGATTAAGTGTTGGTCCTCTAAAGGTTGTACTGGCAGAGCCTCGTAATGAAAAGTTATCATTAATGGTGTATTGTGCTGATACTTTTGGATCTAATGTATCACCAACATCTCCGCCATAATCTTCATAGCGTAAGGCTATTTGCATTTTTAAATCATCTGATACTGGTAACGCTAATTCACTGAATAAAGCATAAATACTTTGCGATGAATCTTGATTTAACTCACCACTACGAAAATGAAAAACCCCCGTTGGGTTTGCACAATCTGTTTCACCCATTACTGGACATGGATTTATAGCTAAATTACCTAGGTCATTAACTTCATTTGAAAAAGATTCATAACGATACTGAGTACCAACAGCAAACTCAACAACACCGCCGTCCAATTCAATATCTAAATCACCTGAAAGTAAGCCATCAAGCACAAATAATTCAGTGGCTTTTTGCGAAGTTCTTGTTCCTGAAACATAATCTAACACCTCTTGAGTGTTAGCTAGTTCAGCTTGATAGTTTGGGTTAGTCGCACCATTAGAAGCCGATGTTTCAATGCCGTTAGAAAACGGATTAAAGAATAAACAGCCATTTGCACCGGGTACACCCGCATCCATATCACAATTATCGCCACCATAACCTAACAAAGCATTCTTCAATGGTACGATTAAGGTATCGGGGTTACTGCGATAATCAAGTTTTGAATTTGAATAAGCAAAACCTGTTTCCCAGTTATAGCCATTATCAAATTTACCTTCTAGGTCTGCTGCAATACGATAAGTTTTATAGTCTAAACCACCTTCACTTGACGGCCCAGTAACACCTACGGTGCGACCAATATAAGCGACGCGATTTAACGAAGGGTGAGGAGCACTAGCAAATTCAGGATTGCTCGCCACTAAAGCTTGCCATGCAGGATGATAGGTCGGTACATAACGATCTGAAAAATCGACCAACTTTTGTGGAGGATAAGACGGCGAACCATAAGTGGTGGGAACCTCAGTTTCTGAATACAACACTTCAACATGTAATCTAATATCATTATTAAAGTCATGGTTTAATTCACTAAAAACTTTTAAGTGTGTATCACCATCATTTAATGCTGAGAATGGCGTATATTGAAATCTACATAAACCCGCTTTTGTTCCGCCTAATACTTCACAACCTGGATCTAATAAATATTTAGGTTGTGAATCATCACCAAGCCAAGCAGCATTAAATATCGACGGCGGATTACCTATTGATGACCAACCACCTTGCGGGTTAGCAGCATAATCTTGTACCGCCCAATCTTTATCTGCAGTGCTTATAGTGTTGGTTTTATCATAGCTCACAGAAGTTACCCAATGGGTATCATCATTGCCTAAGCCAAAGATTAAACCTAAGCCGTAATCGCCATCACTATCTTGTAAATTTTTATAGTCCGCTTTTACTTCTAAGCCTTCAAAATCGCCTCGGGTTGTAAAGTTCACTACACCTGCTATTGCATCAGAACCATATATAGCTGCTGCACCTTCTTTTAACATGTCAACGCGCTTAACGGCCATTGAAGGAATATCTTGGGTGTTAACATAAAGCATTTGTTGGTCAACAATAGAGTAAGGGTTAAAGGTGTGTCTTTTACCATTAATGAGTACTAATGTACGCCCTGCCCCGAGTCCTCTTAAATTAATGTTGGAAGTACCTTCGGTGCCATTAGAGCCGTATTGATTAGAATTACCTTGAATACCAGAGCTAATTGACAATTTTTGTGTCATTTCAACGATAGATGGAGAGCCTATTTTTTCTAAATCGGCTCTACTAATCGTTTGTACAGGTGCTGAGGTTTCAAGTGCTGAACCTTTTAAATGAGAACCAATAATTTGGATTTTCTCAATATCTTTTGCATCTGTTTCTTTTACTTCTTCGGCATATATGGCAGTGCTGCCCATTAACCCAAGCACAGCACTGATGGCGATTGTTATAGCATTTTGCTTTAATCTGGTATTTTTCATCTGCTTCCCCGTTATTCACTTTGTTTTATTATGGTTTTAATATTTTCAATTAATGGCTATTAGATAACTGCCAATAGTCATTAATTATTCTGTTAACTGCGATGATTCTCCGCCAGCGTCTTGGTTGTAAAGTAATAATAAATTCGCACATAAAATATTTATAAAGATTCATAAAAACTGCACTTACAGTTTTCTATCTAGAGCATATTCTGCGTTAAACAATCATTTATTAATCCAACCGCGATAAGGTTAATTCCTGCGTCGTTCAAATTAAAAACAGTTTAATAAACCCGCACACTAATAAACAATTCGAACCGATACTAGTTCTGCCTAGCGGAATATGCAAGTACTTTATTTAACCATAAGTTCCACTTAATTTAAATTTAACCTAATATTAACATTAACGCTGACAACATTTATTTAGAGCAAAAATTCTATATTTATTGTTTATTAAGTGTATACAGAGGTATTAGTTATAATTACACCTTGATATTATATTAATCATGTGTTCCACTGTGCGGAATATAAAATTTCTAAGGGATTGTAAATGATTCGAGATAAAGAAATGTTGGATCAATTTCTCAACAGTATTTCAAAGTTCGTTAGAGAACGTTTAGTTCCTGCGGAAAATGAAGTAGCAGAAAATGACGCTATTCCAGATGATATTGTGCAAGAAATGAAAGCTATGGGCTTGTTCGGTATGACCATTCCTGAAGAGTATGATGGTTTAGGCCTGACTATGGAGGAGGAAGCGCTTGTCGCCATTGAGCTAGGTAGAACATCACCGGCTTTTCGCTCACTCATTGGGACTAACAATGGAATTGGCTCTGCAGCCATTGTATTCGACGGAACAGACGAACAAAAGCAAACCTACTTACCTAAATATGCCACAGGTGAGCTCATTGGATCTTTCTGTTTAACAGAGCCAGACGTTGGCTCTGACGCCTCAGCAGTAAAAACTACGGCAATAAAACAGGGTGATGAGTATATTATTAATGGTACTAAGCGTTTTATTACTAATGCCCCAAGAGCTGGCACTTTTACCGTAATGGCTCGAACAGATTTATCGATTAAAGGCGCTAAAGGTATATCTGCCTTTATTGTAGATGCCTCTACGCCAGGCATTACATTGGGTGCTAAAGATAAAAAGATGGGTCAGCAAGGATCACATACCTGTGACGTTATTTTTGAAAATTGTCATGTCCCGGCCAAAAATATTATTGGAGGGGTAGAAGGAAAAGGCTTTATAACGTCAATGAAAGTATTAGATAGAGGCAGATTACATATTTCAGCCTTAAGTGTCGGCATTGCTGAACGTTTAATTGACAATGCATTAAGGTATGCAATAGACAGAAAGCAATTTGGAAAACCCATTGCCGAGCACCAAATGATTCAAGTCATGTTAGCAGACAGTAAAGCTGAAGCTTACGCCGCAAAATGCATGGTACTTGATGCTGCAAGACAAAAAGATTTAGGCAAAAAGATAAGTACTGAAGCATCTTGTTGTAAATTGTTTGCCACAGAAATGGTTGGCCGAGTCGCTGACAAAGCTGTTCAAATTCATGGTGGTGCAGGGTATATTTCAGAATACGCAGTAGAAAGACTTTATCGTGACGTTAGGTTATTCAGGTTATACGAAGGTACGACACAAATTCAACAAATGATTATTGCCAAAAATATGATCAGAGATATTCAATAAATTAAGACCAACGAAGGATTTGCACAATGAATTTAAATTTTACCGCCCAAGAAAAAAACTTTCAACAAGAAGTGCAGCAATTTTTGCAAGATAAATTGCCAAAAAACATCGCTCAAAAAACCAAAAATTCGATACATTTATCAAAAGATGAATGTATTGAGTGGCAAAAAATACTGCATAAACAAGGTTGGTCAGCACTTAATTGGCCAGTTGAGCACGGTGGAACCGGTTGGACACAAACGCAAAAATATATTTTTGCCAATGAATGCGCTAAAGCCGGTGGCCCAGATGTGATCCCTTTTGGATTGAAAATGGTTGCACCTGTCATTTATACCTTTGGTAATGAAGAACAAAAACAACGTTTTCTACCTGATATATTAGCCAGTAATGTTTGGTGGTGTCAGGGTTATTCAGAACCTGGTGCAGGCTCTGATCTTGCGTCGGTTAGAACAACAGCGGTAAAAGAAGGCGATGAATATGTTGTTAACGGCACCAAAACATGGACAACACTCGGGCAACATGCTGATTGGATATTCTGCTTAGTTAGAACAGGAGAGCCTAGCGCGAAAAATCAAGAAGCGATCAGTTTCCTGTTAATCAACATGAACGACCCTAAAATTACTGTATCACCCATTATTACTATTGATGGTAGACACGAAGTCAATGAAGTTCATTTTGATAATGCGCGAGTACCTACTGAAAATCTTATCGGCGTGGAAGGCAAAGGTTGGACATACGCTAAAGTCCTATTAACACATGAGCGTACAGGTATTGCTCGGGTTGCTATTTCCAAAGATCGCCTAGTGCAATTAAAAACCTTGGCTCAAACATCTCCGGATGGAGATAACAAACTGATTGACGACGCTATTTTTGCGCAAAAAGTCGCACAAGTAGAATTAGACTTATTAGCCCTAGAGTATACTGAGTTACGCACCCTTTCAGCCATTAGTACAGGCCAAGCACCGGGACCAGAATCATCAATATTAAAAATTGTTGGCACCCAAGTTATTCAAGCGATAGACGAGTTGTATGTTGAAGCCGCCGGGTACTACTCAATGCCATATGTTCCTGAGCAATTCAATGATGACTTTGACGGGCAAAGCATTGGTCCTGATATGGCAACGAATAGTTCATTACGTTACTTTAATAACCGAAAAGCATCCATTTACGGTGGCAGTAACGAAATTCAAACTAACATCATCAGCAAAGCCGTTTTAGGCCTTTAAATTAGTATTAGGAGTTTACAATGGACTTTTCGTTAAATAGCGAACAACAAATGATTCAAGATAGTGTATCGAAGTTTATTCTCAACGATTACGATTTTGAAACACGTAGAAAAATACTCGAAACTAACACAGGTTTTAGTCAAGAAAATTGGCGTTTATTTGCTGAACTTGGCTGGTTAATGCTGCCATTTACCGAAGAAGACGGTGGTTTAGGTGGTTCTATGGTCGACCTTATGCTGGTCATGGAAGAGTTTGGTAAAGGCATGGTCGTTGAACCATTTCTAGCAACTGCCGTTATGTCAGGTGGCTTAATTGCCTTGGCGGGTAATCCTGCACAAAAAGACGATTACCTACCAAGAATCATGGCAGGTGAACTACAAATGGCTTTTGCCTATGCTGAACCACAAAGCCGTTATCATTTAAATAATGTAAAATGTAGCGCTAGTGAAAACAATGGTGAATTTGTTATTACAGGTCATAAGTCTGTCGTGTTAAACGGTAATCATGCTGATACTTTAATCGTTGCCGCGCGAACTTCAGGGGCAACAAATGACAACAATGGCATCAGTTTATTTCTTGTTGATGCTAATCACCCAAGTGTTAAACGTGAAGGTTATGCCAATGTTGACGGACACCAAGCCGCTGACATTTGGTTTGATAATACCCCGACTCTTGGATTGTTAGGTGAGCAACACAATGCCTTGCCAGCCATTAATAATATTATCGACAAAGCCACACTCGCTGTTTGCGCCGAAGCTGTTGGTGCCATGCAAATAGCCAATGAACGCACAGTAGAGTATGCAAAAACACGTAAACAGTTTGGTCGTACTATTGGTACTTTCCAAGCACTGCAACATCGACTAGTAAATATGTTTATCGAGCACCAACAAGCTAAGTCGATGCTGTTAATGGCTGTATTAAAAATGGACAGTAATAATGGTCAAGATGCCAAAGCATTATCGGCAGCGAAAAGTCGAATTGGTAAAGCAGCAAACTTAGTGGGCCGTGAAGCGGTACAACTGCATGGTGCTATAGGCATGACTGATGAGCTTGATGTAGGTCATATATTTAAACGATTAACTACCATACAATTTTTGTTTGGTAGTACTGATATTCATACCAAACGTTTTGCATCTTTATAACCCATTAATTAGTCATACCTCATAAAAAATGCCTTGAATTGATTCTGTACAATTCAAGGCATTTTTATTATCAATGTAGAAATAATCAAAACATTAGTTTATATCCGTAATTTCACTTCCTAATGCAACAAAAACACTGATTAAATAAAAGTTAGTAGACTAAATTAGTTAACTAATTTAGTTACTTAAAATAAGCTCAACAAACTTGATATTAAAACTAAATAACAGATGTAAGAATATTCTACTCTTTAAATCAAAGCATGCTTTGTTTAACTAAAAGCACTGCTGTTTCGTGCTGCGCATGAACAAAAGAGCTTATTTTTATATCGGCTAGTGCCGCTTTTTCCTCTAAGGTACTCACTTTAACAATTAGATTTGCTTCAGGATAATAATCCAACACAGCTTCACAAATAACTTGTTTATTCGCTACAGAGTTAACCGTAACAATAATACTCTTAGTTTGTTCTACTCGTAACGCTTCCAATACTGGCGCTTTGTCTAAATGGCCAAAATATGCGTTATAGCCACGCTTTCTTGCCAGCAATACATGCTGTAAGTTATCAGAAATAATTAAGAAACTTACGTCTTTATTGCTGAGTTCTTTTGCAACAATTCTACCCAAAATAGCAAAACCACACACAATGGTATGATTAGAGGCTTGAACAGGTGTTATTTTGTCGGATTCAAAAAACTCAACAACAAATATAGCGGCAATTTTATAGATATTACTGACCATAAAGGGCGTTAATATCATGGATAACACAGTGATCAATATCAAAAAGCTGCCAATACTTTCCGACAACAGGTTGTGATTCATTGCCATAGCAAAAATAGCAAACGAAAACTCCCCTACTTGGCATAACGCTACCGCAGATTTTATCGACTCACTTTTATTAGATTTCATTCTGATCAATAGATAAATAATCAATGCCTTTATCAACATAACCAGCGCTAAAACCCCCAACACCCAATGCAGATTACTGACAAAATATAAAACATCAATTTTGGTGCCGATAGCAAAGAAAAACGCCCCTAATAATAAATCTTTATACGACGCTATATCTGACTCAACTTTTATATGAAATTTAGTTTCGGCGATGATCATACCCGCAATAAAGGCGCCTAAAGAATAGGTAAAACCCATTTCATGCGCTAGTAATGACGCGCCTAAAACGATGGTAAACACTGAACTTAAAAAGAGCTCTTCCATACGGGCACTAGCCGAAAAGTGTAATAACCAAGCAATTAATTTTTTGCCGATAGTAAACATAAAAAGAATAATAACGCCGGCATACAAAAAAGTTTTTAATAATATATCTGACATCGATAATTCATTATTTGATAAAAAACCCATCAGTAATAAAATAGGGATCACCGCTAGGTCTTGAAACACCAATATAGCGACTGATTTTTTGCCATAAGGCGTAACAATATCTTTTGATTTTTTCAGATAGGGTAAAACAATAGCCGTTGAAGACAAGCTAAATGCAAGGGCAATAATTAAAGACGTAATGGGTTCGACATTAAAGATATAAAAGGCCATCGCAAAGATAACTAAGGAACTGAAAGCCACCTGCACAAAACCATTAAAAAATATCAGCTCTTTCATTTTACCTAGTTTAGAAAAAGACATTTCTAAACCTATAGTAAACATAAGAAAAACAATGCCGAACTCGCCAATAAGCTCGAGTGAGTGAGGTGTAGTACTGCCATTAAAGTCGAAGAAGTTACTGACGATGGTGCCAGTAATGATATAGCCAATAATATGCGAAATTGAAAATTTGGTTAATACAATATTTATGACACTAGCAAGCGCTAACGATATAGCAATAATAACAAGTACGGAGTCCATTTGTTCCCTTAAAACTAACCTGATATTTACATCAGCAATTAAAATATACTTGTTTAATTACATGCACATTACAGACCATTAAAATAGTAAAAGTATATTAACATAAAACAAATATATTCATTAAAGTTCAATAACTTAAAATACAATAAAAAATAAAAATGCGGCTAAAAATCACCTTGACGCCTGATATTGATGCGTCCGCACTAAATCGGTGCATTCAAATGTCTATTTTAGTCATCAATAAATCTCTGATTTATCTATGACTTAAGCGATTCAAGTTTTTAAATAAAATGCCTACAGCAACCATTACTCGTTGCTATGAATAGTATGTGACGCTAAACATTTTGCGTTAACTTAACTTAAAAATAGTCAATTAACTACCTACCTACATTCTTTGGCGCAATTTGTGCAACTTGCCTTTATAACATTGATATACCTCACCGTTTTATAAAAATAATGATAAATAATGATGACAGCTAACGTGCTAACAAAAAGCTTAACGACTGTGAAAACAAATAAAAGTGCTTGGCTAGCTAACCTGTTATTAGAGTTTAGTGACACTTCAAACGGCACACAGCTTACCCGCACTGAGCGCAATGGCCCGTTAAGTGTGCAAAAAGCTTTTTATCCTGAAGGGCGTGAATGCGCACATATTTATTTATTGCATCCACCAGCGGGTATTGTGTCGGGTGATGAACTACGAATAAATATTAAGGTAAATCAGCAGGCGCATAGTTTAGTGACTACGCCTGGTGCTAATCGCTTTTACCGTGCTCGTGAAGACCTTTCTATTGGTGACTCTAAACAAGCACAGCACTGCGAGTTATTTTTAGCAGAGCATGCAAAGTGTGAGAATTTTCCACTGGAAACCATTGTTTATGAAGGCGCTGATGGGGTTAATACTGTCGATGTGCATTTAAAAAGCAGTAGTGTTTATTTAGGTTGGGATATTACCTGCTTGGGGTTACCAAGGTCTGAGCAATTTTTTAAAGATGGTCGATACACCCAGTTAAACCGCGTTTATTGTGACGATACGTTACTTTACCACGATAAAATTTCCATTAAACCTGAGAATAAAATACAGCAACATATAGCCGGATTAAATAACAAAAGTGTGTTTGCCACTTTTATGGCTTATGCGGCAAAAGGTTTAATTAACGATACAGAAAATAAAGCACTTATCGCTAAATTACGTGATGTAGTTATTGAGGATAAAGCAGAACAAAAAATAAGTATTAGCCAAATACGGCAGTTATTAGTCATACGTTATTTAG
>TARA_R110000764_G_scaffold67038_1_pt1 | contig 13829 bp, 16 predicted proteins | sample TARA_R110000764 | Tara Oceans TARA_R110000764 (sample SAMEA4398111) | marine metagenome | biome: Polar Biome; feature: [SRF] surface water layer (ENVO:00010504); material: water (ENVO:00002006), including particulate matter (ENVO:01000060) such as... | depth 5 m | reverse complement strand
CACATCTCATATTGAGACCGATTTACTTTAAAGACGCTACTATGTTAATTTTAAAGCCCAATTGTGAATGTTGTGATAAAGACTTACCGCCTTCGACTGAAGATGCGTTCATTTGTACTTTTGAATGTACCTTTTGTGCTAGCTGCACTGATAATATTTTAAGCTTTATTTGCCCAAATTGTTCAGGTAATTTAGTCAAGCGCCCTATTCGACCAATTGAGGCATTAAAACAATATCCAGCTTCTACAGAAAGGGTATTAAAGGCACATGGTTGTGCTAGCAAAAAATAATACGGCAAACCGTGACAAGCAATTTTATTTGCTCACACCAACTATTTAGTACGTATAATATTTTAGGTTTACAAGGAGTACACTATGACTGTTTTATTTATTTTAAATATTCTTAGCATTTTTATTTGTTATGCCGTTGCCAAATACAAAGGCGCTAAAACTAACTTTTGGGCAATATTGGGCGCTATTTTGGGGCCATTAGCAATACCGTTTGTTTTCTTTTCAAAACCTGTAGTAAAGTCTTATTAAAAAAATTTACTCTCATAATTTTTTCTCGAATAAGCCTAAATCTAGTGACTTAATAAACGCTAGATTATTTTTCTTACATAAATGAATATTGATCAATACATATGATATCTCTTGATAACACTTCTTCAATAATAGAGTTTACGCGCTTATACTTGGCTGTTTTTTATTCCGCTGTTGCACTTTTTTATACTGTTAGAATTATAACGGCACAAAAAAGCACTAACACAGGACTAGTGTTTCCCGGCGAACGCTTTTGCTCGCATTGGTGGAACCACATGACATTTCGACTCTTCAGAGTGTCAATTTGGATGGTTTGTGTAGTTAGGTTATTTTTTCCTGCGCTTGATGAATACCTAGGTTTAATAACGACTTTCGATAATGCCCTTGTTCTTATACTGGGCAATATACTGTTAACCTTTGGCTTTTTAATGACGATAATCATCCACTTTAGTATGAAGCAAAAGTGGCGCTCTGGTGTCGACCCAAAAGGCCCTGATGGGTTAATTACTGATGGCTTTTTTAAGTACTCTCGTAACCCAATTTTTGTCAGTGTGGCATTATCACAATTAGGATTTTTTCTAGCATTACCGTCTTTATTTACTTTAGTGTGCCTTATTATTGGTTTGTATACTTTGTTCAAACAGGCCACTGTTGAAGAACAACATTTAGCAGAAATTTTTCCCAGTAATTATAAAACATATCAAGCTAACGTTCGCCGATGGTTATAGGGATAGTTTATATTACATGCCGTTATCACTCTTTTTAGATAGCGGTAATTACAGCTCTGACAATTAATTCTCATGTACCTCTGAGCTAATATTTTTAACTTTCAAACTTAAACCAAATTACTCCATTAGCCATTTATTTTACTACTGACTATAAACAATAAGTTGTGTCATTTGTTCATGGCTTTAGTCTTTATATGTAAATTATAGTAATCAAAATAATTTAAAAAATGCATATTTTTTGCACATTGTTTTGATATGTTATCCCTACTTATATATTAGAACTTTGACTCAGTCCCATTGATTTTAAGCTTTTTACATTTTCTAATGTGCTTAATTTAATTCGCTTTAGTCGAAATAAAACCGAGCTTTTAACAAATTTTAAGATTATAAATGTACTATGAAAATTCAAAATAAACTCTTTCTCTTTCTCTTTAGCTTTAGCTTGGTATTAGTTACCGTTTTGGTTTCGCTAATGCAGTGGAGCATTGATAAAGGCATGGTTGAATATGTTATTTCGAAAGAAGTAGAAACATTACAACCGGTTCTAACTCAACTAGCTGATGAATATAAAGTTGAAAATAATTGGCGCTCCATTACCGGAGAACACCGCAGGTTTCATCAATTAATTTCTCAACAACTTGCAGACAGTGACTTTGACGTAGAAAAAAATCACCGACCTGCTAAAGGCGACAGAAAGCTATTTAATAAACCACGTTTTCAACCGAGCTCGCCTGAGAAAAGGCCTCCTCCTCGTCATAATAATTTTGATAACATGCCTCCTCGACCACCCAAAGGTGAAGCGCATTACGCATTGCTAACTGCTGACGAAACGGTAGTTGTCGGCATTTACCTGCCAACTTTAGAGTATAAAAAGGTCGCTATCGAAGTTGAGGGGCGTGTGGTAGGTTTTTTTGCTATTTCAAAACGTAATCAACTCACACAAGGTTATGAAGTTGAGTTTATTGAGCAACAACAAGAATATTTATGGCTAATTGCCTTTTTGGTTATGAGCCTTGTTGCGCTGGTTACCTTTCCTATTGCTCGACATATTGTTGAACCGATTAAGCTCATTACTCGTGGTATGCATAAACTTACCCAAGGCGATTATCAACAATCAATTCAGTTAAACAGAAAAGATGAACTCAATGAATTAAGTCGTGATTACAATGAATTAGCATTAACACTCGCTAAAAATGAAAGTGCAAGAAAACGCTGGTTAGCCAATATATCGCATGAATTACGTACCCCTGTCGCTATACTACGTGGCGAGTTAGAGGCCATGCTCGACAACGTTAGACCCTTAACCCATAGTAATATTGCTTCTGCTAATGACGAAGTAAAACATTTACAGTGTTTAATTGATGATTTAAATCAACTAACCAGTACTGACATCGGCGGTATGGGTTATCGCAAACAACATGAAGATTTAATGCAATTAATTCAGCACGAAGCAGCTAAGTATCGTGGCTATTTATCAAATGCCAAAATTGCACTTGTGCTTGAATTAAGTACTAAAGAAGTTAATATTTATGCTGACAAAACTAGGCTTTATCAATTATTTGAAAATATTATTAATAATTGTATTAAATACTCGAAAGCAAGTGAACTTAGCGTTTCGGTCACGGTTAATAAATTAGAAGAAAATTCAGCAGGAAATAACAAAGGCACTGTTACCATAAAGTTTGAAGATAATGGCATTGGTGTTGATGAACAGCATCTTGTACATTTATTTGAATATTTATATCGCGTAGAGGATTCGAGAAATCGAGAAACAGGTGGCTTTGGCTTAGGCTTATCTATTTGTCAGCATATTGTTATCGCTCACCAAGGAGAAATTAGTGCTGAAAAGTCTGTTTCAGGCGGTTTAGCGGTTATCATTACCTTACCTTTAGCTTAGAGAAACCCTATGCCAGATTCGATATTAATCGTAGAAGATGAAGTTAAACTTGCTAATTTACTGGCAGATTATTTTGCACTTACTGAATATAGTCCGCACTTAATTCATCATGGTGATGACGTTATTGATTGGGTTAAAAAAAATCAACCGAAAGCTATATTGCTTGATATTATGCTCCCAGGTAAAAATGGTATAGATTTGTGCAAAGAAATCAGGCAGTTTTCAAATGTCCCTATTTTGATGGTGACCGCTAAGGTAGAAGAAATAGACCGTTTGCTCGGTTTAGAGTTAGGCGCTGATGACTATATTTGCAAACCCTTTAGCCCGCGTGAAGTCGTTGCAAGAGTGAAAGCGGTACTTAGACGAACACAAACACTTGATAACACTTCTGATATGTTAATACTCGATGAGCATCGGCTTACCGTGGCTTTTCATCATCACGAAGTATCGCTTACCTCTGTTGAGTTTCAACTGTTAAAACCTTTAGCAGGCAAACCCGAACGTATTTTTACCCGAGATCAACTCATGCAAAATATGTATTCAGATGATCGTATCGTCAATAATCGCACCATTGATAGCCACATAAAAAAATTACGTAAAAAACTCAGTGACATTAGTAATGGCAAAGACTGGATACAATCAGTTTACGGTACAGGTTATCGTTTAGTGCTTTAGTACTTGAGTGCTTGAGTGCTTGAGTGCTTGAGTTACAAAATTTAACTGACTTTTCTTTTTATTTGCACATTTTTTGCATTTTCTGTTGATAACCTTATATCCGAATTTAGGATAAGGATTAACAACATATTATGTATATGCAATCAAAAACCGTATTAGCCACGGCGTTACTATTCGTTATATTTAGTCAAACTCCGGCACAAGCACAAGAACAAAACCGAGGCCGACCAGGACCTCCACCCGCTTTTTCATCAATAGATATTAATGGCGATGGTGAAGTCGACTTTGACGAATTTTCTCAACAAGATTTGCCAAGTGGAGATCATCAAAGCATTTTTGATGAAATAGACAGCGATAGTAACGGTGTTATTAGTAAAACAGAGTTTAAAAACCACCGCCCACCTGCTAAACAAAAGCGCTAAGGAAAATAAATTGATTAATACAACTAATTTGGGCAGTTCAATGCCGCCGCCGCCCGCTAGAACAGAGCAAAGCTTAACAGCAGATCAGCAATCGTTAATCTCTGAGACCTTATCTGAATTTGATACTGAAAATCTTAGTCAAGAAGATGCTTTGAGTATTATAGAAACATTTTCACAAGCTAATATTCAACCGGGTGCCGCACTTGAAAAAGCTTTGTCTAGTGCAGGTTTTGACGCCAAAAGTATAGGTGAACTCGCCAATGTTTCTGAAGGTAGTAGACCACCACCGCCGCCAAAACAAAGCACAGAAGAAATTACTTCAATGGTGGATTATCTATCTGAGTTACTAGAAGAAACTCTAGCAGCTAATAATGGCAATAGTTTGAGTGATGAAGACAAACAGTCAATATTAGCGAAAGTTTTTGAAAAATTTGATCTTGAAGAAAGTGACTCTATTATTAATACCAGTGCGTAAAGTATTAATAAGTATATAAAAGTTAACCTGTTTAGTGCTTAGGTTAACTTTTAAATTTTGAGTGTTAACGCTTTTCAAATGCCGTAATTTATTCCCGTCACTTTTAATGTCACCCTACTAATCATTCCATAACTTTTGCACATTGACAGCACAACGCTTTTTATCTAATAACGTTGATATTATCAAGCCTAGCTAAAAGTATCGTTAACAATGCAAAAAAAGTTACTCTTGTTTAAAAATACCAATAACTTGCTCATTCGGTCTTACTTCTTGCACTACATGCTCTTCGGGTTGCGACATTTGGTGCCCACAACTTACACAGGTTACGGTTTCAACTCCGTGTTCCTTAATTAGTCCCATTGTGTCCATTTCTTTACATTTTGGACAGGTTGCTCCGGCTATAAATCGTTTTTTCACTTTTTCACTCAATTTTATTAAATATTTAATTAGATTTAGCAAGATATCTGCTCAGTGCTTCTATTTTACCTTGAACAACCCCCTAAGGAAAAGCGACAATAGCAACCTGCATTAAAATGAGACACGATAAATGATCATAGCTACAGATTTAAGTTTAGCCCGAGGCGCAAAATACCTCATAAAATCATCAAGTTTTACTATACATCCAAATCATAAGGTTGGGCTTGTTGGGGCGAACGGCTGTGGAAAATCTTCTTTATTCGCGAGCTTATTAGGTGCACTTCCTGCTGATATGGGTAACCTTTCTATGCCAACAAGCTGGAAAATTGCTACCGTTAAGCAAGAAACGCCAGCGCTCGATCGATCGGCTTTAGATTATGTTATGGATGGAGATATTGAATTCCGACAATTAGAAGCCAAATTAGACCAAGCACGCGCTGACGATAACGGTACTCTTGAAGCAACCATTATCAACCAAATTGACACTGTTAATGGCTACAGTTTACCAGCACGAGCAGGCGAGTTATTACACGGTTTAGGTTTTGTACAAGAACAACTAGCAAACCCAGTAAAGTCATTTTCTGGTGGTTGGAGAATGCGCTTAAACTTAGCCCAAGCTTTGATAAGTCGCGCTGATTTATTATTACTCGATGAGCCGACCAACCATTTAGATTTAGACGCGGTTATTTGGCTACAACGCTGGCTGAAAAGGTTCACCGGTACCCTAGTACTCATTTCGCATGACCGTGATTTTCTTGATGATGTTATTGGCCAAATTCTCCATATTGAACACCAAACTGCAAAACTTTATTCTGGTAATTACAGCGCATTTGAACGTCAACGTGCCGAGCATTTAGCCCAGCAAGACGCTCAGTATCAAAAGCAACAAAAAGAAGTGGCGCATTTAACCTCTTTTGTTGACCGCTTTCGCGCAAAAGCCAGTAAAGCAAAACAAGCACAAAGCCGATTAAAACGTTTACAAAAATTGCCTGACTTAGCGCCAGCCCATGTTGATAGCCAATTTACTTTCAGCTTTGAACAGCCGGATACCTTGCCTTATCCATTATTGGCATTAACCGAAAGCCAATGTGGTTATAGCGATGAAGCTATTATTTTGGAAGATGTAGGTATGACTTTAGTGCCAGGCAGTCGCATTGGCTTACTAGGTCGTAATGGTGCAGGTAAATCAACCTTAATTAAATCACTTGCTGGTGATTTAGCATTACTTCAAGGTGAGCGTTATTGTGCTCAAGATCTTCGTGTGGGCTACTTTTCTCAGCACCAGCTTGAGCAATTGCACTTACCTAGTAGTGCGATTGAACATATAACGCGAGCAAAACCGGATATTACCGAGTTACAAGCGAGATCATTTTTAGGCCGTTTTGGCTTTAGTGGCGACCAAGCTTTAGATAAAGTTGGCACCATGTCTGGCGGCGAAAAAGCGCGTTTGGTCTTAGCCCTTATTGTCTTAGAAAAGCCACAATTGTTGCTATTAGATGAGCCAACTAACCACCTTGATTTAGAAATGCGCCAAGCATTGGTGTTAGCTCTGCAAGACTTTGACGGTGCAATTATTCTTATTGCTCATGACAGATACTTATTAGAGTCGTGTGTAGATGAGTTTTATATCGTTGCTAACGGCCAGGTAACAGAGTTTGACGGTGATATTGATGATTACCAACAATGGCTCAACGATGATAAAAAGCAAACAGTCAAAGCGAATAAAGTAATTACTGAGCCACAAGTAGATAAAAAACAGCAACGTAAAGAGCAAGCTGAATTACGTAAAAAAGCATCACCTCTGCGTAAACAGGCTGATAAGTTTGAAAAGCTGGTACAAAAGTATCAAAACGAATTAACTGAGGTTGAAGCACAATTGGCTGATAGTGAGATATACCAAGCTGAGCACAAAACAAAGTTAACAGAATTATTGAAACGCCAAGCAACACTGACCCAAGATTTAGAAACAAATGAAATGCAGTGGCTTGACCTTGAAGAACAAATAGAAGAGATAATGTCACAAGCATTATAAATTTATTGCTACACTTAATAGATCGCAGCAAAAAATTGTCACTGCGTTCGATCGCGACAACACCACAATATAGGACATTATTATGAAAAAATTGACCTTACTAGCAATCAGTTTTGCCCTTTTTACACAAAGCTCTGCCTTTAGTGCTGATTTAGATTTAGGCATATACGAGCTAAACCGTGGTGAGTTTAAAGCCGCGATTGCAGAGTTTGAGCCATTAGTTGCTGAAGAATATGCTCCTGCCCAATATCAAATGGCGTTAATTTATTTAAACGGTTACGGGGTAATTAAAAACCCAACGAAGGCGTTGGAGCTTCTTCATCAGGCCGCTTCACAAAATTACTCAGAGGCCTTGTTCGATCTTTCGTTGCTTTATAGTGAAGGAGAGGTTGTTAAAAAGGATTTAAACTCTGCTTATGCATTAATGGAAAAAGCCGCAAATAAAGACTTACCCCGAGCGCAATTTAATTTAGGGGTGATGCTTTATAACGGAAGTGGTGTTCAACGCGATTACCTGCAAGCATCTCGTTGGTATCAAAAAGCGGCGGATCAAAACTATGCCTTAGCACAATTTAACCTTGCCTTGATGTACTTTGAAGGTAAAGGCGTAGCTAAGAGTACTAGAATGTCTTATATCTGGAATATTATTGCGGCTAAAAATGCTTATCGTATGGCTGAAAAAAGTCGCGATATGGACGAACATAAATTAACCGTTGATGAGATAAAAGAGAGTCGTGAAAAAGCCGATGCTATTTATCGTAAAATAATCCAACAACGAGAATTAAAATTAAGACAAAAATCTTAACGATTATTTCTTAATATAAGCATATCCCCAAAGCAGTTAACCAAAATAAACCCGCTTATTATTCTAGCGGGTTTATTTTTATCTTCAATTTTCAACAGTTCGGCTTTACTCCACTGAGTTACAACATAATTAGTCAATCTGATTAACGTAAGCATGTACTATTTATTAGCTGCTACTATCCTGCCTCACTTTCATTAACACAAAAAGTGGCAATGATCATGATCCAAATCAATAAGCTCTATTTAAGTGTTATTTATAATAGTGGCCATACCTACTTAAATACTTTTGGAGTTTGTGATGAATTTTGTCGATATGCTATTAAACGATCCCGTTGTCATCATGTCATTTATTGGTTTAGCTACTGTAATAGGCATTTGTAGTTTTTACGTTTATTACTTTTTAAAACATATCAGTGAAGATACGCATTAAAGATGTTTCACAAATGTCATAATGAAAACTTAAGTGTTCACGCTCATTGTTCACTTATCGCCAAACGGTGGGCATGAGCAAAAATTTAACGTACAATAAATTTTTTGTATAACTCGCTATTACCGCATTATGTTTACCAAAAGCTCTTTCAGCCCAGCTTGGTGGCTAAAAAACGCCCATTTACAAACCATTGCCGCTAAGTTTTTTAGACGTGGCCATTCCATAGATACAACCAATGAAACGTTAGAATTACCCGATGGTGACTTTGTAGATTTAGCTTGGACAGAACAGGTTAACTCAGCATGCACTCGTCCAATTATCGCCGTATTACATGGACTTGAAGGCTCAAAGAACAGCCACTACGCAAAAGGGATGTTAAGCGCGATTAAAGCACAAGGTTGGGTAGGTGTGTTAATGCACTTTAGAGGCTGTAGCGGTCGACCAAACCGTATGCCTCAGTCTTACCATAGCGGCCAAACTTGTGATGTTGACTACTTTAGCCAATACCTTGCCAGTAACTACCCTGAGGCAAAAAAAGCGATTGTTGGCTTTTCATTAGGCGGGAATGTACTGACTAAATACTTAGCTCAGCAAAAACAAAATATCTATCAAGCTGCATGTGTCATTTGCGCCCCACTTGACCTATCAAGTTGTAGTAACCGAATTAACCGTGGTTTTTCTCGTGTTTATCAAAAGTACTTAGTGGATATGCTTAGAGCAAGTACAGTTGAAAAAATAAAAGCTAACTTGTTACATAATATAGACACTACACGGCTAAATAGTGTGCGTTCAATTCGAGACTTTGATCAAATGGTTACTGCGCCAATAAACGGTTTTATTGATGCGAATGACTATTATAAGCAAGCTAGCGGCAGGGATGTGTTGCAACAGATAACTACACCTTGTTTAATTATTCATGCAACCGATGACCCATTTTTATGTCATGTAAATACCACTGCGATTACTTCGTTGCCTAAACAAATGACATTTGAAGTCAGCGCTAAAGGTGGTCATGTAGGTTTCATCAGTGGTAATAATCCGTTCAAGCCAAGATATTGGTTAGAGCAACGTATACCTGAGTTTTTTACGAGATATTTATGATCATCCCACTAGAACAATTGTCAGAAGAAACATTAAGCGCCATTATCGAAAACTTTGTCCTCCGTGAAGGAACAGAGTATGGTAGTGAAGATGTATCACTTAATGAAAAAATAGCCCAAGTTCATCAGCAATTAAAGCAAGGTACAGCATTATTGGTGTACTCTGAACTTCATGAAACGGTTAATATTCTCCCAAAAGACCAATTTGTTGAAGACAGCGAAGAAAGCACAGAGGAATCATAAGGCACTATATGTTAGGCATTAAAAAAGGCACTAATTCAGTGCCTTTAATTAATTCTTACGACAAATATTATCGTATGAAGGTAACCGAAAAGCTAACCGGCACAACGTAATCGATGCTAGGTAAAGAGGCTAACTCTTTGAGCTTATTGATACCAGCTACAATACCAAATGCATCTGCCTGAATAAAAAATGGCTTGATAGTATTAACCAATATTTTATCCGCACTTAACTTGATGACACTGACTTCAATCGTTACAGTTTGCTGCTCACCATGAAAATCCACTACGCCGCTAACGCTAAGCTTTTTATCTGCACCAATGGTTAGGTTATTGAGCAATGACTTATCCAGCGTCGCAGTAAAATTTGCTGTGCTATATTTATCGCTTTCAAAAACGAATTTTTTCATTCGGTCATCACGAATAGCAATATTAGTATTAACGCTGGTAAGGTCAACACTGATATTTACTTGTGCTTGCTCGTTGATATTACCAGCAAGCTTTGCAAAGTTATGATTTTCGGCAATATTCGCTTTTTTAACTGATATAAAGCTCAGCTCAGAATTTGCATTGTCGAGTTTCCATGCAGCTAATGCCGGTAAACTTACTGTTGCTGTCAACAGTAGGGAAATTAATATTGAGGATGTTTTACGCATGATTTTCTCCATGTAAGATAAGTTTATTTCGTGCTAATTAACTGATAACAACTAACACTGTGTGCTTGTGTACTAAGCTTAAGCGTTGTTATTTATAAACGCTTTGCTCTATGCGGCTTAATAATATCTTGCCAAGGAATTTCTTTATTCCCTAACGAGATAAAATCAGGCTGCATTAACGTTTCACGCTGATTGTAAGTTAATGGTTTAAATTCACTATCGATTATGCTGCCACCGGCTTGTTCAATTATACAGTGACTTGCGCCAGTATCCCACTCACCGGTAGGTCCAACACGTAAATAACAATCAGCACCACCTTCGGCAATTAAACAGTTTTTTAACGAGCAGCTTCCTAAAGCAACATGATCAAAATCATATTTATCATTTAAATACTGCCCCATTAAGTTGATATCTTGTCGGCGGCTGATAGCAACTTTTATACGACGTTGACCATCATAGTGTGCCACTTGTATTTTATGGCTACCCACATCATTTTCTTTAAAAGCGCCTAAATTATTTTGAGCATAGTAAGTTAATTGGTGATCCGGAGCATGAATAACACCAATGCTTGGCCATCCGTTCTCGACTAACGCAACATTAACCGCAAAATCACCACTGCCAGCAATAAACTCCCCTGTGCCATCGATAGGATCTAGCAGCCAATAACGAGACCATTTACTGCGCTGTGCTAGCCCTAAAGCTCCAACTTCTTCAGAAATAATAGGAATGTCAGGGGTTAGCCTTTTTAATTCATCCATTAAAATATCATTTGCCGCGATGTCGGCACTGGTAACAGGACTGTTATCTTCTTTTATCTCGGCAGTAAAGTTGCCTTGTTTATAAAAGCGTGCAACTTCTTGTCCCGCTTTTTTAGCACTTTCAAGCGCCACTGATAATAACTTTTCATGATTCATACAATAGCTCCTAAGTGATCCTTTACTAATAATAAAGCGGCAATACTGCGCGACTCATTGAAGTCTTGCTGTTGCAATAATTCATGATGATTTGCAAGTGGCCAAGGGACTATCTCTAACGCTTCGGGTTCATCTCCAAGCAGTTTTTCCGCATAAAGATTCTCAGCAAGAAATATCGTCATTTTAGCATCAAAAAATGCTGGAGCCATGGCAACAGTGTGAATTGACGTTAACGTTTCAGCACCATAACCAACTTCTTCTTTTAATTCTCTATTAGCGGCTTGTGCGGCAGTTTCGCCGGCATCAATAAGGCCTTTTGGGAAACCAAGCTCATAGGTGTGCGTGCCGCCACAGTACTCTCGTACGAGCAACATAGTATGTTTATCAAGCATAGGTACAATCATCACTGCCCCACGACCTTTACCATACATGCGTTCATATTCTCGCTTTTCGCCATTACTGAATGTTAAGTCAACTTGTTCAATAGTAAATAAGTGACTTTTGGCAACCTGCTTACGCGCGGTGATTTTTGGTAATACTTTTTTTGTTGTCATAACGCCCTTTATTGCAACAACTTAAGTGATGTTTTTCATCTAGAAAAGCTAAAGTTTAACCATAGCACGATAACATTGAATACATAACCATACTGCTTGGGTATAATAGCCGTTGGGGTAATTATTTAATTGCATAGTTACCATCAGTCTCATTGAGACATTCTATAATAAACGTGTTTCAAGGGAAAAATCTATGCTTGATTGGTCAAAAATTTCAACTGTTTTACTGGATATGGATGGCACAATCCTCGATTTACATTTTGACAACCACTTTTGGCTACACCATTTACCACAACGCTACAGTGAATTACACGCTGTAAGCTTGGTTGAAGCTAAAGCGTCGTTAATGTCACACTACGAAAAAGTAGCAGGAACAATCGACTGGTATTGCCTAGATTACTGGTCCGAACAAACTCAATTATCAATAACCGACTTAAAGCGCGAAATTCAGCACTTAATTCAATTACGCTCTGATGCACATGACTTTCTAGTTGCATTGAAATCATCTGGCCGTGATATCGTGCTTGTTACTAACGCTCATCCTGATAGTTTATCGCTAAAAATAGAACGCACATCGTTAGATAAATACTTTGATACGCTTTACTCAACGCACGAATTTGGTGTCACAAAAGAGTCGCAATTACTCTGGCAGCGCCTACAAGAAAAGCATGGTTTTGAACTAGAAAGCACACTATTTGTTGATGACAGCTTAGTGATACTCGATTCAGCTAAAAAATATGGTATTGGCCATTTATTAGCGGTAGCTAACCCTGATAGCAAACAAGCTGCAAACGTATTTAAAGAATACCCTTCAATTACTGACTATCGTGTTTTATTAACTGAAATAAATAACAACACACCAAATAATTAATTCATAGTTTTACGATGATTCGCCTCGGTTAATACAGATAGTTAAGACATATAATTTAACCAAGGCCAAATATTTTTTTACCCGCTAGTTATTCTCCAACGTTTTCCAAGCAAGTTAGCAAGCGCTGTTAATAGCTAACAAAAAAATTATTGCTTTAGATCACTAGGACCATTGTTAGCAACGTAAGCTCCTCTTTTACCTTTGGGTTTTTCTTCTCCCGTGGTTGTATCTTCTTCAGTTTGCAGTTCTGCCGCGGCATTTATCGCAGCACCCAATAAAATAGTAAAAGCGGTGACATAAAACCACATCAATAAAATAACGACGCCGCCCATTGAGCCATACGTTTCGTTATAACTGGCATACTCGGTAATGTACAAATTGAAAAAATAAGATCCTACAAGCCAAAATAAGGTCGCTAATACAGCACCTGGTGTGGTCCAACGCCATTTTGCAGATGCGCGATGTGGTGCATATTTGTATAAGCTTGCTAACGATAAGTTAAATAAAATCAACAAAATTGGCCATGTCACCCAACTTAGTAGAGATTGGCTTGTTTCGTCAAGCATACTCAACGCGAATGGAATAATAACAATCATAAGTAACATCAACAGCATTGTTAATATTGTTGCCAACGTTAGCATTGTACGTACGATAATCATTTTAAAAAATGAACGTGTTTCACCTTCCTTATAACTTATATTGCATGCTGTAATTAATGCTACAGAGCCTTTGCCGCCACTCCAAATAGCTAATAAAAAACTAAAAACAAACCCCACACTTAATGCACTATTATCTGTCGCTAATAAACTTTCAATCTGCGCTTCTAATATTTCTCTGCTTTGCTCGGGTATTACGCCAACCAAAAGGCTCATATGTTGAAGAAGAGTTTGTTGATCGGTAAAAAGGCCATACATAGAAACCAATGCCGCCAATAATGGAAACATAGCTAATAAGAAGTAAAACGCGACACCCGCAGCTATAAGTGACATGTTATCTTGTTCAACTTTATGCATAACGCGCTTAGTTATCTGCCACCAGTTTGCTAGTGAAAATTCTTGTGGGTGCATTATTTCATT
>TARA_R110000764_G_scaffold101197_9_pt1 | contig 13836 bp, 10 predicted proteins | sample TARA_R110000764 | Tara Oceans TARA_R110000764 (sample SAMEA4398111) | marine metagenome | biome: Polar Biome; feature: [SRF] surface water layer (ENVO:00010504); material: water (ENVO:00002006), including particulate matter (ENVO:01000060) such as... | depth 5 m | reverse complement strand
TATATTACATCAATTAATATGGTCGCTACGACATTAAGCATTAGAAAGTTTATGGCAGATGAGGATGAATACTTCCATTATCTGTACGATAAGTTTGATAACTTTTACTTTGATGATTATATTCCTGACCGTGGCCATGATCATATGATACCATCAGATAGTGAGTACCTCGAGTTTTTAAAATTCGTATACCACAATTATCCTGATATTAATCCTATCAAGGATTTGATTTATGAAGAGAGCAATCACATGCATTGCTTAGCTTTAAATAAGGTTACAATCTTTCCAGATAATTCCACATCTAATTGTAGGTGGGATAGATATGACCAAAGAGATTTTAACACAAAGTACGAACCTAAAGATAACGCTGGTATGATGCAGGCCTACATGGATGAAAATGGATGTCTATCATGTCAATGGTATAATAAGTGTGGATTTAGATGTTACACACAATGGGATTGGAAAAACAGAGAACGTGACTTGCCTGATTGTATTATGAGAATGTGGTTTAACTACATGGATAAGACGGGGCAAAACCTAATTACAGGATTTGATTATGAAAAAACTAAAACTTGATTTCTATACACAACATGGCTCAATCCTAGAGCTTCAACCAATTCAACCAAGATCAAAGCCGCCAACGTGGTGGAAATCAATACAGAACTCGTATGACACGTTTAGATCTAAGGTTGGTTTAAAAATACCAACACCTACATTAAAGACCTGTCCAGGTGTAGTAGATTATATTCGTAAGCCTATTACTCTTAGGCTGTGGTCTGATGCGATTTTTAAAGTAAAGCCTAACGGCGAGGTTGAGTGTATTGAACCACATTACGGTGCAGATATTATTGGTGGAGCAATGCACGAGCGAAAGCAATTTGGTGATACTTTATATCCAAATAGAACTGTGTTTAAACTACATGGTCCTTGGTCAGTTGAAGCTAATCGCAGAGCAGAGTTTATGATAACTGAAGTACATTTTAGCGAAGATTTGCGAAAGCATGATATTTTAGTTACGCCTGGGATTACAAACTTTTATGATCAACATACCTTAAATGTATTTTTAGTATTTCCTATTAAAGATGAAGAATACACGGTGACACTTAAGTATGGTACACCTATTATGTCTATTTACCCAATGCACGAACAAGAGTTAGATATTAGAATGCATAAGTGTTCACCACACGAATTTCAGGAACACCAAAATATATTCCCATCAACTTTTATTGGCCGTTACCACGCCGGGAAACACGCACGAAACAAGTGAGTGATGTTTCATATAACTTAGTACACCTTTATCAATACAGGTCATCATGTTAGGGCAGGAACCACAATTAATTGTTTCATTTGAGTACGTTAATTGTTCCATAAATTGAAACGATTTGGCTTCTGTCCATGACTCAATATCATTCTCATCTTTAACTTGGAATTCATCTGTGCCAATCAATGCTATGTCATATACGAATGGCGTCCAAAAGAAACGTTCGTTGCAGTAAGTATAGTTTAGTTCTAGCGAACCGCCTTGTGCTTGGTCAATAAATGTTTTAGGCATAAGATCATCTGAGAAATCATAGCCTTTCCATTTTTCAATTAAATGTTTTTGAACTTTAGATTTTGGTGCTCTAAAGAATGATGGGTTTAGTGTAAGGATTGAGTCAAACCTATCCTCAACAAGTTCAGACATTTGAAGCACTTTAGAATTGTACTCGTCATCATTACCCATGTTATAAACCATATAATAATTTAGATCATCAGTAAATCCATTCAGAAGGTCTAATCGCTCTTCTACCCAATCCCAATTTACAGGCGGTTGCAACGCAATATTAGCGTCATACATAAATCCATCTATTTTAGGGATGCTGTTAAGTAGTTCAACAACTTCTTGCGAAATGCTTGTTAGAGTCGTAACGAATTGTATAGTAGAAACCTTGCTTAAACACTCACGAAATGTTTCGTCTTTTAATAACTCAATAACATTATTATTGCCAAATAAATCAGTAGGACCAATATTAATTGTTGATACTCTATAACCATTGTTATTGAATAGATCAATCGCGTTGTTTAGTCTGTCGTATGATCCCATGTTTGAACCAAGTTTATTAACAAAACAACCTTTGCATTTAAACTCGCACCCCGATAATACTTCACAATTAAATTGTATCTTGATCTCATGTCCTTCATTAAAAGACAGGTCAAAATCCTTGTCAGCTTGCGCTGCACGTTTATTGTTAGTAACTATTCCCATGATAAACCTCATCATCATATAAACCAATCACATCTTTATTTAAGATGCATTCTTTTCTTCCATCAAACACTGTATCCATAATCATCGGAACCATTCTATTCGCACATATGTTTAGATACTTGCAACTACCGCATTCTTTATCAGAACTTTGTTCTATTTGATCGTTTACAACCTTATTCTTTTTGTTTAGAATAGAATCAACTATATTACCATCAACGTTTACTTTGAAAGCATCGTTGTGTAATTGAGCATTCTCATATATGAACGGTGACATATACATGTTGCCTTGATATAGGCTCACTACTGAATAGTGAAATGCCTTGTGCGAAACATCTCCTTGTAAGAAGTGGAACTTGTTTTTAAAACGATGCGGGTCTGTTGATAAGCGAGATAACATGTCGTTCCATTCGAATAACTTAGCGCCGTGCTTTGCGCTATGGTTAAATGATCTTACGACTGATGGTAACACTTCAATTACTGTTTCATACTTTGAACGAACAAAATCTATGGCAGGGTACAATATATCCTCTACACCCTGTACGATATTAGTAGCCATACTTATTTCAAAGTTCAGAGAACTATTCTTAAAAGTTTCAATTCTTTCGTCTAATGCATTTAAGTATTCTTGGTCATTCATTAAACGGTTCAAGTCTAGTGCAATCTGCACATCCCAAGCCTCGACAACCTTACCTAATGGGGATTCTTCGATAGCTTTAATTTTGCCTTGAATGTCTTTTTCTGATAATGAGCCAAGTATAGAACAGTTATGTTGGATGTTTCTATTATCTTTTGGCATCATTAGTATGGCATCTGCAAGTCTTGGGTTATTGATAATGTCTATGAGATTTTCTGCACCGTAGAAATCAGTTGGTCCTATTACAATATCGTCTAATACAACATCTTCTCTGTCTTTTAATTCATATGATAATTCGTGAAATAAGCTGATTGATTTTGGGTTCCAATTACCACGGCGTTTAACAAAACAACCTGGACACATATAAGAACAACCTTCAAGAATTTCTAGATTTACTTGAATTTTGTATTGCTTCATACTGTCTACTGAAGTAAACTCTTCACCAATACCGCCACCGCTTACGATGTCTTTCCATTCATTATTTAACATACGATATGTCCTTAATTCTTTCTAATTCTGGGTCATCATCTTTAGTAACCAAAAACTTTTTGCGATAACCTTGTTTGTCGTTCTCTACTGAATAACCATCCCACTTATACATTGTCTGCGCAGGTCCATTATAATTATGTATGTTATTTAGCATATTTTCTTTTGGAGCAATACAACGATCAACTCCAAGGTAATCCCTAAGCATTATGATTTTTCTATTATAACAACTGAAAAACATGGGACAATCTTCGCATTCTGTACCCTTAGCTCTTTGTATCTGTTCTTCAACCATAACATTAACGTCATTAAAGTTATCTACAAGAAACATTGGATCATATATGGCCATGTTCTCGTACATGAACGGGCTAAGATACCATTCTCCGCGTTTATAGTTTAGAACCGTGTAATTCATTCCAGCATGAGAATGATCTATCATAATATTATTGAGTTTTGATTCTCTGTGCCACGTATTAAAATAATCGTTAAATTCATCTAACGTTTTTAAAATTATATTAGCTTTGTGAGAACGAGAGACAGAAGGAATAAAATCTAAGATTGTATCAAACTTTTCTACAGCGTGTGCATGCAATGCAGCGTAATCTAACCCGTAATCTTTAATGTTTACGACGAATGTATAGGTTACTTCATGTTTAAGGTTCTGATCTATATAGTATAGCATATCTGATATGTGTTGTATATAGTCTTCTTTAAAAAACTTATGCGGATTTGTTGCAATGCCTATTTCAATTTCTGTATTGATATTTACGTTATCTGTAATATATTTACAAAAACCTTCTAAGTCTCCATCGATAAGAGTTGACACGAACGCAAGAATAGGATTGTTCTCGTTAATAATATCTAATAATTCTGGCATCACTTCATAGAAGTTTTCAGATGCAAGAAAGTCTGTAGGTCCTATTAAAATCTCATCAACCAATATACCTTGGTCAGTAATGCTGCGAATAAAGTCTTTAGCTTTGTTTAACTGATGCTTGTCACTGCTGTTTCCACGTCTATGCACGAAGCATCCTGGGCACTTGTGATGGCATCCGTCTAAAACGTCTAGCTGTATCTTAACGGCTGATACAGGCTTTGTCTGAGTCTCTGTGGTCATCTCATAGTATAGGTTATTCTTAATTAGAGGCATACATGTATTCCTTCAATGCAACACACTTGTCTAATCCTCTCGACTCCATATACAAATGAACGTTACGTTCTGCACAACTCATCATATATTCACAACCGTTGCAGTCGTCGACTTGTTGTGCATACTCTATATTATCGTATAACGTGTTAGCATCCATATCTGTTTCGAATTGAGGTGTGCGTTGGATAATCACATCATATAAGAACGGATTAATATAAAGTTTGTTATTATAAAAACTATAGTTCTGGCATCCGTAACCATTAAACTTTGCGTCAAAGAATGTATATAGATTTAACCACTGTTTATCTATCTTTTGCTCAACCATTTCACGTCTAAAGTTTTCAAGATGTTGGCTTACCTTTCCTCTTACATTTCTATCTGTAAGAAACGAAGGTGTAATAACAACAGGAGCATTAAAGTCATCAAATACTCTTTGTGCTAATTCATTATACGAAATTCTTTTAAATATATCTTTATGATAATTGACTCGGAACTGTACTGATCCAAGTTTAAATAACTCAAGATTCTTGTAGAAGTCATCGAGATCACCGTCTAAATATTTGTCAATATCCAAAACAATTTTAAAGTCAATGTCTGGCACTCTGTGGATATTTTTATATAAACTCCAAATAACAGCCAATTTTTCTTTGATTAGCATATAAGGTTGTGTCAAAGCAGATGAAAATCCTACGGCTGATATGCCGTACAATTTTTCCATATAAGGGTGATACATTATATCGTTAAAGTTCTCTGCGTCAAATATGTCTGTAGGTCCGACAGTGATTTCGTCAGGATGATACTGCCCCTTTATAAGCAAGTTATAAAGAGTTTCTAAATTATCTGCTTTTGTTAAATTCTTTCGTGGTATGAAACAACCTGGACACATCTGGCTACAACCATGTAAAATATCTAGATTAATTTCTGTCCTCAAAAAATCTGTGTTTATAGGACTTTTGTCTTCGTCGTAAGAATAATAACCAGCATACGTGCTATTCAGGTGTACTAGCATTAGCTTCTATTTCAGCTTTTATTTCAGCTTCAATTTGCTCAGAAGTTTTTGGTGGCGAGGTTTCTGCGGTTTGTAAAAAACCTGCAGGCAACATTCCTAAGATATTATTAGTAATATTAGTTTGTGTTAATATATAAAATAAATCTTTACCAAAGTAACTTGGTTTATTATTAAATACTTGCTTATTATATGTTTTAGAAAATCCAAGCTTTTCACAGATTAAAAGAAACCCATCCCAACCATCAGTAATTAGTCGAGCAATGTTAGGTCCACAGTTTGAAGGCAAGTCTGTTTCGCTAATTTCTTTAAGCGTTTCAACTAATTCAAATTCTTTTTCTTTATTTTCATCTGATAGATTTGAATAGAATGTGGTCAATACGAAGGGGATGATAGAAGAAATAGTTTCACATAGCTCATCAACCAATTCGATATTTTTATCTACGAAATCGTGCAACTGTTCTTTACTAAACATATCAAGCAGTTGTTCTTCATAATGGGTTAAAGGGTGCATATAACGAGTTTTAATTACCATCACAATAAACCTTGATAGCACAGGACTATCAATTAAAAAATCAGATTTAATATATTCTATTAATAGATCACTGTCTATCGCAGAGAACGTAGTTTTAAAATTCGTGTTCGCTAAATAAATGATGATATGTTTTGCAGTAAGCTTTTCTTTAGACTCAAGATAGTTTACAAACAATACAAACTTTTCATCTTCTTCTTTAACTTTATAAATCTCAACTAAGTTTTGTGGTGCTAATGGTAATACATAACACTTCTTTTCTTCTTCGCTCATTTCAAATCACTTTCTATTATATCAAAGGGTATTTATGAATCAAATATGGAATTCTGTTTTGTCTCTTAGAGAAAAACTGTACATCAGTGTTAATAAGTTGAAGATCAGCTGAGATATTATCCATATCAAAGTTACGTTCTAAAACCTTTTTAACGATAGGGAATACGTTATTGATCTCTGTGTACAAGTCCATGTATTCCCAACCATCAGGCGTAGTGTCAGCTTTGTTTTGATGAACTGCAATGAAATCAGCGTCATCTTTAACTTTATTCCACAATTCTTCTAGTAGATAGAATGCAAGTGTGTAGTTAGATTTGTTGGCGGCGTTGATGTAAACATCCTTAAAGAACTGTTTCTTATCTGTAGCCCAACCGTTTGCATCCGTTGCATTTGCGTTCATATAGTCAATAACTGACATAATGTATGCAGAGTAGTGGCGTCTTGATGTAAAGTGTTCCATCACATCTTTTGCCATAACTGGTGAGTGGATGGTGAACTTTTCTACCAATAGACCAGCAATTTCTCTGCATGGGTAAGTATCGTTTAAGAAGAACAGCAAGTCATAACTAAAGTTCTTACCGTTTTGATATGTGACAGCCCACGGAACTGCGTCTTCTGCATTTAAAACGCCAAGTACGTGGTTTCTTGCATCAGCATAAACCTGAGAGTCACTCATCATTGACAATACCATATCTTGATTAATAACTGCTTCTATGTAATGTGCTGTGATAGCGTTAATGTCGTTCGCTGGTTCTGGATAAAACCCAGAAGCGCGTAATAGACCAGCAGTATAATTAGCAAATACAAATAGCATATCAGTTTCATCTGTAAATATGACAATACGTTTATCGCTGTTCTGAATGTATGTTGGATTAGCAACATCTTCCCATGCCGCAAAGTCCATCAACTCAGATGCACCAGTTCTAGCATTTTCAGCAAGGTTCTCATATTCTGCTGGCTCTAGGCGAGAGTTTTCCATACTTGGGTTCACAATTGTAATTCTACGTGGCTGAGCCGTGTGGTAGAATGAATTTAATTCACCAATTACTGTTTCCACGTTATGCGTGTTTGTAATGTATTTTTTATTGTTTAGGTAATATAAACTTTGGCCTATCATGATGTTACTCCTAGTTTTTCCATCGCATCGTCGTTCCAAGTCCAATCGTATGGGTTATATTCTGCAAGGACATCTTTGTTTAAAACACATCCATCAACGTTTAAAGTTTCTTGAGCTTCGAAGATTAGTCGGCTTGCGCATGCTACGGCAAATTGACATCCGTTACAATCAGATACCTTACTTGATCTATTTATGCCCTTCGTCACTAACTCGTTTTTACGATCCAAGATTTCTTCGAATGTAAGACCTGTGACATCTAGGTTTTTGTTATTAAGGAAGAATGCTTGCTCATGTAGCATCACATTCAAATGTGTAGTAGGTCCGTTTTCACCTGGTACGATTGTAAGACCAACAAAGTTGATTGAGTTACAATACAAGTTGGCCATCGACATAACTGTTTCTTGTGCGTTATCTTTGTCGATAACCTTACCAAGGAAATCATTCCATCCAAATAGGTTTCTACGCTGTACCAACTGCGACCTTGCTCTTGAGAAAGCTGGGTTCATTTCTACAATAGTTTCGTATTCGTTTACTGATTTTTGAATGATTTTGTTATATGTTTCTTTGTCGATCTTTTTACCAACAACATTTGATGCCTGTAGTGTCCAAGACCAATCCATCTGTTTGGGTGTACTGTCCTTAAAGAACTGTACTTTTTCCATAACATTGTTGAAGTAATCATCATCATTCAACATCTGATCTACTTTGCCGATAGGCATAATAAACTCAATGATCATATCACGGCGAAACTTATCTTCGTCATCAAGGATGGCATAGATTTCTTTTACTCTTTCCATTGTAGCAATGTCAAACTTAGCTGGAGCCGCAATACGTGCGCCAGTGTGTTCTCTCATAATGTCTTGCACAACTGAGTTATTCAGCACAGACTCTGTATTGGTAGCAGAGAAGAAGTCTGTCGGACCTATAACAAATTCTCTTAGGTTTAGCCCAGTTCTGGCTACACCATCAGTGAGTTCTTTTGCTCTATCAATGATCTGTTGGTTCATATTAGGATCGATGTTCTTATCGACAAAACAACCCAAACAACCATGATCACATCCAGCTAAAACTTCCATTTGAATGAGAACATCAAACTTGGACGCACTATCAGGTGACAGGCTCTCAGGTCCTGAATATCTCATTTGCTTACAATATGATTTTTGCATAGTCATGTTATCGTCTTCCTCTTGATGAATGGCAACTACTATGGCAAGATGCATGACAATAATAAGCGTTAATAGTTCTGTCTGTCATCCTACCTTCGATTAAATCAACCGTTCTTCTTACCAAGTCTTCTAGTGTATCGACAATGTCTTGTGCGTACATGATTTGACCAGAATTAATACCGCCGTCAATGTAGTTGTTGTAAACAGAATTTGCAGCGTTTACGTACTCAAATCTGTGATAATACCATTGACCGCTAGTATAACTGGATGCCGGTGCGCTTGCCTGTACATATGCGTTTACATAAATGCCAGCGTTTTTGTCAAACGATCTCAATTGTGAACCACCGTAGGTTTGGATCCACGAGTTAATATCACCTCTATCTGCAGTCATTAGCGGCGTCCTCTCGATGAATGGCAACTACTATGGCAAGATGCATGACAATAATAAGCGTTAATAGTTCTGTTATCGATCCGGCCTTCAATAAGATCAACAGTTCTTCTTACGACACTAGTAATAGAATCAATTACATCTTGTTGGCGAATAATATTACCTGTGTAAATGCCGTTGTCAATATAGTTATTATAAACGCTGTTTCCAGCGTTCACGTACTCATAACGTTGGTAATACCATTGGCCACGCGTGTAACTTCCAACACCAGTGCCATTAACATAAGCGTTAATGTAGTAACCAACTGATTTATCGAATGTTCTCAGTTGAGCTCCACCTTGAGATTGCATAGCACTGTTAATTTGCGCGTAAGTTGCCATATTATACTTTCACCTCTACTTCACCATTACCATCGCAATTGCTGATTGCAAAACCGATGATCTCATGTGTATTTATACCATCTGTACCATAGTCTACTGCACGTCCTTTACCATCTTTATCTGCTATAATCCATTGACCCTTTTTTGCAGTTCCGTTAATAAGAACAGGAATACGACCTTTAAGAGCAACAAACGGATTAGATAATGCGTCATCTGATTTATCATCTGGATCGTAACCCATATCATTCATCATAACAGCAGGTAATGTAGAAACACAACCAGCTAATGGCATACCAGGCTCGTATTTTGTAACTTCTTTATCTCCGTAAATATCGATAGCTAAAACTGTTCCGTTAGGATATACCGCGTCTGCAGTATATCTTTCCGCCAAATCCGCCCAACGTGCTGACGTAGCTGTACCAACATATAGACCGTTGTTATCTACATAAGATTTATCACTACCATCTCTACGGAATTGACAAATTCTATTTGAGTTACCACCAGCAGCGATATAAAATCTATCTGAGTGATATTCAATTTTACCTTTATCATTCCCAGGGTTACCAGTCCAAGATGTGTTTGCATCTTCGTAGTACCAATGGTTTGGTGAATAGCCATCTTGCATTCTTGTACGAATTTGCCATTGTCCACCAGTGTTTAGATAACCACACCAGTTGCTAGTGTCTCCGTGTAGCCACATTCTAATGCTACTATTATATGAAGACCTTAACTGCAAACTTATTGAAGAGTTGCTGTTACCAGCGATAGCAAAGTATGCATTTTGGTATGAATAAGCGTGAACACCAGTATTTTGGTTGTATAGACCTTCGCCAGAGTTGTCATTACGGAACCAGTTTCTAGCATAAATCTCATCTGCACGAACACTCGTTGCGAAGTTAGACGCACTTGATGGATCACAATAGAAGCCAGTGTTGTTTGAGTCATAGAAGATTGGCGCTCTGAAACTGAATCCTGAGTAAGCATAGTTTGCATCACCATAAACTCTAAACAAGTCAGAGTTATTAATAGTACCAGTGCTACCGTGACGCCCAACATAGAAGTCAGCACCAGATGTATTATTGTTATTTGAGTCTAGGTTAAAGTAAATACTTCCGTATGAGTTAAAACGAAGATCGTCAGCCGCATTACCAGAAGCATTTCTTGAAGAGATTGAGTGGTTTGCGTTATCATTACCATATAAAGTAATATAGTCTCCCATATCTCTTGCGTTAAGTTGATCCCATACAATCGTACCCATTTGAGATGTTGATGCAGGGTTTGTATAACGATTTGTATCGTTTGAGTCGTAGAAGATTGGAGCTCTTAATGAACTACCAGCTTGCAATGAGTTATTAACATAAACATCGTTAGCACCAAGTGGATCAGCACCGTTATTGATTGACATGACCTGAGTTGCCATAGTATAGTCATTGTAGAAACGCATACCATTATAAGTAGCGTTTGCACCCAGCTTAATACCAGTGTGGAAAGCAATTCTTAAATCTGGATATGTGCCAGTCCAAGCGCCAGATTCACGAAAGATAGCGTAGGCAGTAGATTCGTTAGTAGCAAAATACAAACCAAATTGGTCATCTTGGTTAACAATATCTTTATGGACAAATCTATTTGCTCTAACATCACCATTGAATACTGAGTCGCTAGCTGGATTTACAAAGAATGCTGAGTTATTGCGATCATAGAAAGCATTAGCATATAAATCGCCATATACTTCAGTCGTACCACCGTTAGTTCTTAATGCCCAACTGTTATTTTGATTCGTGAAACCAATATCATTACTGTTATTAGAATATACATAACCACGAATAGTACCACCGCTCTCATCTCTGAACCTGAGCCAATTTGCTGCCGAACCGCCGGCAATGTTCCAACCATCATCACTATCTGAGTAGAAGTGTTGAGTTGTTGCGGTGTTATATAGACCTTTACCACTTGTATCGTTACGGAACCAACCATCGTTATAAACTTCACCGCGAATATCTAGTATATTCATTATAGATGTTGAAGCAAAGTCACCGTAATATGTTGTGCTATCGCGATCATAATAACGACCTGCATAAGCACTACCCTGTGCATAGATGTTGTCTGCGCGGAAATCTTCATAGCCATTACCAGGGTTGTCTCTAATCTGAATTTCACCGTTAGAAGCTAGTCTGATCTGAGACGCAACTCTACCACCCCAATGGAAACCAATCCTTGGTGCAGTAGCATCGTTATCTGTTTGTGCGCCACCGTAGTTGTACTCACGTACTTCGATTGCCGCATGTGAATAAGATCCATTAAGGTTCTCGCCAGCAACTTCTATGTGCTTGATCTTAGATATGCCCGCTGGGTTTACAAAGAAGGATGTGTCATCTGCATCAATGAAACTAGCGGCATAGAAATTAGAACTTGCACCACCACCTGGGTTGGCGTTGTAGATAGCCAGATCAGAGTAAGCAGAATATGCTGTACCTGAGTTCCAAGTTTGTTGCCATAGACGCATACCACGACCAGACTTCTTAAACATAAGAAGGTTATCTGATCCACCAGAAGCGTCTGTGTATGATCTAAGGTGTAAATAATCAGCATATGGTGCAGTGTTATTGTTATTCCAAGATGTGAAACCAAACGTTAGGCGACCTGCCGCATCTTCATTTGGCTCAATAATTCTATTGTCTTTAGTGCGTAATTGTCCAGAACTTCCAGAAATATTACCAGTAATAATGTTATCAACTGTTAAACCCAAGAACCTTGATGTACCACCAAAGTCTCCAAAGTACGTTGAGTTGTCACTATCTCTGAAGATAGGTGAACGGACTTCGTTAGTACCTAAGAAGAAACCATCTTTAGTAGAGGCTTGTTCTACGCCATTCCAATAAAGTTCGTTGTCTCCATTTTGACGCCAGATTTGTGCCCATTCGTCGTTAGTATCATTATAGATACCAGCAACGCCAGCTCCACTTGACATGAATACCCAGTCATCGTTAATAGCATAACCTGCGTAACCATTTTTATTACCAGTTACACTGATTGAGCCATACCCACCTGTGGTTGTATCTAATTGATAAGTTGCTCCACCAAACTGAACAGCATTTGCACGAACAGTATTAGTAATAGATATTGAGGCCGGGTCTAAGTAATAAGCGTTATCGTCTGAGTCATAGAACCTGCTTGCATAAGAACCGTTAAGCGCTGTATGCGTACCTGTTACAACAACATTACGAGACATTGCCCAATCACCGTTAGAGTCTGTCCAGTTATCATCAGTAACAAATCTTAGTCTATCAGCCTGAGCTGCAGTTCCTTGAGTCATGCGAACCATTTGAGTACCGCCAGCAACAAGCGACATGTCATCATCGCCACGGAAACGAAGATGCGTATCAGTATCGCCGTTATGGCGAATATACTCATCTACATAAATTTGATTCAGTACTGATGTTGCTGCTGGATCAGCATAATAAGCTGTGTTACCAGAGTCGCGGAACCTTGCGGCATCCATATAACGCCCAGCTACAACATCACCGTTAGTTGTAATTGTTAATCTCTTTACGCCATTATTGATACCTGAAGTAATCTGTAAATTACCGCCAGAGTTAGTAGCCAAATCGTCTGGCGACTCATAAATCTGCCATTGATTACCACCGTTCCATTTTATACCTTCAGTTGGTCCCGGATCATTAAACGATAGGCTATTCAAGTTATTGATTGAACCGTTAGTCCAATCCCAAGAACCTGCAACTTTAGCTCCAGTTAAAGGTTCGATATAATAAGCTGTATTTCCTGCATCTCTTAATCTGTTTACATCAACTACGTTAGCAAAGATGTCATTAACAGTTAAATCACCGGTAATGAATGCATCGTTCTCAACTGTAAGATCTACTTCAACCAACATATTAGGTGTACGTAAATCTGATTGTACGTTAGTACGTTTTGCAATTGGAGGACCAAATTCTCTTGTAGCTCCGCCTGCAGAGTAGTTCATAAGAGAAACTACTCTAATGTAGCGAACACCAAGACCGTCTGAACCGTTAAACGCAGTGTGACTTGTCGGAAGTGTGTGAGTACCTTTATACTGTGTCCAAGATGTCGATGTTACATCAATTGCTGAAGCACCAAAGTATACGATACCATCATTAGTAGCAATAGGGTTTTTATCTTTGTCATATCTCGCAACACCGAGATAGAAGAAGCCGCCTGTTCCACTGATAAGTCTTGCCGCTTGCTCAACGTAAATGTCTTCGCCTGGTTCTACTGGAATAAAGTCTGATTGGAAATCTCTATATCCAGCAGTTCTTAATGCGTATGAAGAAGCGAAAGGTCCGTCTCCGTTTTTAACATATTCAGCTGTTGTAGCAGTTGCATTATCTTCTAAACCTTGCATAGGCTGAATAACGCGTTTGTCCCAATAGTCTGAAGCGTCAAACATTTTAAGATCTGCGAGGCCAGAGCCGTATGTCTT
>TARA_R110000764_G_scaffold40237_3_pt1 | contig 13849 bp, 16 predicted proteins | sample TARA_R110000764 | Tara Oceans TARA_R110000764 (sample SAMEA4398111) | marine metagenome | biome: Polar Biome; feature: [SRF] surface water layer (ENVO:00010504); material: water (ENVO:00002006), including particulate matter (ENVO:01000060) such as... | depth 5 m | reverse complement strand
GACGAAGTGCACCACATGGTCATTGGCCGCGCCGAACTCGCCAAATACACCGGCGAGGAAGAAGATCCGGCCCTGGCCGCTGTCTGGCGCAAATAGACTCGGGAAAAGTCCCGAACAAATATCGAAGGCGCGCAAGGCAACTTGCGCGCCTTTTTTCTTGTTTTTTTCTTATATTATAAGGGGTTTCCCGTATCGCGCGTCGCGCGGAATGCTGCAGAATATGGTCATATAATCAGCATACGGCGGACGTGAGTCCGGGCCGTATCGCGCCAGCGGATGCGAGGAGAAAAGCCCGTGAATTTTGACTACAGCCCGAAGACGAAGGAATATCTGGAGCGCGTGGGCGCATTCATGGACACGCACGTGTTTCCGGCCGTGCCGGTCTACCGGGCCCAGCATGAAGCCGACCGCTGGGGCGTCATGGACGTGCTCGAAGACCTGAAGGACAAGGCAAAGGCCGAAGGCCTGTGGAACCTGTTCCTGCCGCCGAATGCCGAACACGACACGGATGCCTATCACGGCGCGGGACTCTCCAATGCCGACTATGCGCCGCTGTCGGAAATGATGGGCCGTGTCAGCTTCGGCTCCGAAGTGTTCAACTGTTCGGCGCCCGATACCGGCAATATGGAAGTGCTCCATCGCTACGGCTCCGACGCGCAGAAGGAAGAATGGCTGAAGCCCCTGATGAACGGCGACATCCGCTCCGCCTTCCTGATGACCGAGCCTTTGGTCGCCTCGTCCGACGCCACCAATATCGAAACCTCGATCGTCCGCGATGGCGATGAGTACGTGATCAACGGGCGAAAATGGTGGTCGTCCGGCGTAGGCGATCCGCGCTGCCGCGTCGCCATCATCATGGGCAAGACAGATTTCGACGCGCCGCGTCATGCCCAGCAGAGCCAGATCCTGGTGCCGATGGATGCGCCCGGCATGAAGATCGTCCGAATGCTGCCCGTGTTCGGCTTTGATGACAGCCCGCATGGCCATGCGGAGATGGTGATGGAGAATGTCCGCGTACCAGTGGGCAACCTGATTCTCGGCGAAGGACGCGGCTTCGAAATCGCTCAGGGCCGCCTTGGCCCGGGCCGTATCCACCATTGCATGCGCACCATCGGCGCCGCCGAAGTCGCGCTGGAAAAAATGACCCGCCGCCTGCTCACCCGTCAGGCTTTCGGCAAGAGCCTCTACGAGCACTCGATCTGGGAACAGCGCCTCGGCGAGGCCCGCATCGAGATCGACATGTGCCGCCTGCTGACGCTGAAAGCCGCCTCGATGATGGACACGGTCGGCAACAAGGGCGCCGCCAACGAGATCGCCATGATCAAGGTCGCCGCGCCGCGCATGGCGCTCAAGATCATTGATGACGCGATCCAGGCCCATGGCGGCGGCGGCGTGACATCGGATTTCGGCCTCGCCGAATCCTATGCCGGCATCCGCAGCCTGCGGCTCGCCGACGGGCCGGACGAAGTGCACCTGCGCGCCATCGCCCGCAACGAGCTGAAGAAGTACCGCGACAACCCGGACTATCCGACGCACGATCCGAAGTCGGGCGTTCACGACTTTGGATAGAGTCGCGCGTCTGGCAGGCGTGGTACGCGTGGGGCGAGGAAATATCCGGAATCGCGCCTAGAACGGCACGTTCGGGTCGTCCTCGCCCGTGCCGCCAATCGCCAGTCCGGCAAAGTCGAACACGCGCGGATCGTGCAAATGACTGGGCCGCACGGTGGCGAGGGCATGCGCCATGACCTGACGCACGCCGGGCTTCTTGCGTTCCCACTCATCCAGCATCTGTTTCATCGCCACCCGCTGCAGCCCGTCCTGCGTGCCGCACAGGTTGCACGGAATGATCGGGAATTTCATCGCCTCGGCAAACTTCGCGAGGTCGTCTTCCGCCGCCGTGATCAGCGGCCGCAGGACGAAACAGTCGCCCTCATCGTTCAGCAGTTTCGGCGGCATCGCGGCCATGCGTCCGCCATGCACGAAATTCATCATGAACGTCTCCAGCGCATCGTCGCGGTGATGGCCCAGCACGATCGCCTCGCAGCCTTCCTCGCGTGCGATGCGATAGAGAATACCCCGGCGCAGGCGCGAGCACAGGGAGCAATAGGTTCGTCCCGCCTCGACCTTTTCCGTCACGATGGAATAGGTGTCTTCCGTCTCGATCCGGTATGTGACGCCGGTCGTGTCCAGCCAGTCCGGCAAGACATGTTTCGGAAAGCCCGGCTGGCCCTGGTCGAGGTTGCACGCAATCAGGTCCACCGGCAGCGCGCCTTGCCATTGCAGGTCCATCAGCACGGCCAGAAGGCCATAGGAATCCTTGCCGCCCGACAGGCAGACCAACCATTTCGGACGCGGCTTGTCGCCTGCGTCCACCGCGCGCCGGTCGACCATCTGGAAATCATCCACGGCTTTGAGGGCACCGCGCACCAGCCGCTTGCGCAGCTTCTTGAAGCTGACACTGGATGGCGCATCGGCAAATAATGGGGGTGCGAGGGGAGACACTGTATCGGCCATATTCGCTGCTTTGCCACGGGGCCGTCATAGGGCGCAAGCGGTTGATACGAGGGTGCTTGCCAGGACCTGAATTCGGCGACAATGCTGCGCGCGTCAAACGTCTCTCAGAAAGGCGCACGCCATGACCTGCCCGTCCCATAGTTTGCTTGCAGGATTGGCGGTTGTCCTCGTCGCCTGCGCGGCCACGCCCCCTCCCTCTACGCCCGATTCCAGATCACGTGCAGAGGGGCTGGCAATTCCAACGCCGGAGCAGCTGGCCCGTATGTCGGAGATCGCCGCCCGGAATGCCGAAGCGGAGAAACCGGCAGCGGTTGTCGACTGGCGCGCCGACGTTCCCACAACGGCGAGCGAAACGCTCATCGGTGAATGGGACATGCGTGTCCTCAGCGCCTACGCGCACTTTCCGGAAAGGCACAACAGGCTTTTCATCACCGCGATGCATGACGGCCTTGTCGAAGGTCATATTTGGGGCGGTGATGGCGACGGCGCGTTTGTGGATGGCCGGGTGCGTGAGGAAGACGGCAAGACCATTCTCACCTTCAAGACCCCTCAGGCCGGTGCCGGCTGGTGGTCTCGCGTTTATGCCGGCGACTGGCTGTATCATGAGGCCGTGTTTGAAAATGGCCGGTTCACCGGAGAAGTTCGCGGCGACGCGTCCAGTTCAACAATTGGCTGGTACGCCCGCAGCACAAACGAGACTGATGATATGGGTGCGTACCTGACCCGGCAAAACTGGATGCTCCGGATCGCCGATGCGCCCGAAGATTTCTGCCGGGATACCTACCGGTTCTTCGAAGACGGCACGATGACGACATCGTCCGGCGAAGAACTGCTTAAACAGACCTGGCGACTGGAGACAGACGAGAAAGGTCAGCACACGCTTGTAAAGACCGTTGTCTCGACAAATGGCCTGCCTGACTGCCAGGGAAATGTCCTCACGAAGCCGGGGGACGTGAGCAGCACGGCAATCGTTTTCAGGAACGGCGGAGGCTGGATGGTATGCGCCGGGCCTGACCGGGGCATGTCCTGCTACGGAACGGTCAATTCCTACCTGATTCAGCCCAAACTGCCTGACAGGTAGGCTAGCCGTTTTGGACGTGGTTTGTCGTTGGACTCCACTGTCCGCCGGTTGACCACGCCCCCCCAAGCCGCCCCCTCACCACCCCCATGCCCCCCTCGAAGCCCCCTCTCCCTCCGGGGAGAGGGGGTTGGGGGTGAGGGGGCACTTATCTCTCCAAATAGGCCGGACGCCCAGGTGGCACGGCCTCCTCACCCTCAAACTTGCTCCCGAGGGAGAGGGAGGCGCGGGGACTTATCCACCCCCTCCCGACCTGCGCGTATAATGCGCCGCAATGCCCAGCTTCTCCCTCCTCACGCCCATGCCGGGCCTGCCCTGGTACCTGCTGCCGATCTGGCCGCTGATCTTCTGGCGCATCCAGCGTCTGAAGCGCTGGTTCCGAGCGGCCGGCGGCCCGGGCAGCCAGATGCTCTGGGGCGTGATGTGGAATGGCCGCGTCGTCATCATCCAGCTCTCGGACGATCTCTCCGGGCCGCATGCGGCCTGTTTCCGCGCGCCCGTCTCTGCAAGGCTCGCCTCAGCGTTGCGCGGTGATGAAGGCTTCAATCATGTCCGCTCTTCCCGGCGAAAGCCGGGACCCAGAGCCACACAGGCCGTACTCGCCGCACGGGGTCCCGGCTTTCGCCGGGAAGAGCGGGAGTTTGGCGTCATCCCCGACACCTGACCCGGACTCCCACACCAGAAAGCTCAATCCCCACCCCAAGCGCCCTCACAGGCGCCACAGGCGCAGGTGAAAATCTCAGCCGAAGAACGGGATACGGAACCAGCGCTTGATGTTCCACCAGCGGCGCAGGCGCTTGTTGTTGGGCGCGTCATCCTTGCCGCGCGGCACGAGAATGTCATTCATGCACGGCTGGTAGTTGCGGATCAGGTCTTCTTCGACCCGGGCGCGATCTTCGCCCTTCTTGATCACAAGCACATGGCGTTCGGTAGCGCCGCGCTTCCACCAGGCTTCCCACCAGCGTTCATGGCCAATCAGGCGCGAGCGGAAATTGGTCGCCTTGCCGATATAGAGCGGGAACAGGAAGAATACGAAGCGCCGCTGGACGAAGATATAGATGCCGCCGCCCTCGGGCAGGCCTTTCGGCGTCAGCGTGATCTTGAAGCGGTAGGGCCGGCCGGATTCGCCAAACCAGGTGTGCCAGCCAAACAATATCCACATGCGATTCGTCTCCGTCCCCAAGGTGGCAGGGTGAAACAGGGCTGGTTAACGCGCGATTAACAGTTTGCCGCACCTGGACTCAGAGGCATTGTGATTCTGTCGGAACCCTCGACCGCTCCGGAAGTTCTTACGACTATGGCGTACAAGAACCCCCTCATGCCCTCCGCATCTGTGCCGCCCGCCCAACCGGCGGGCCTCAGCGCAGACCTTGAAGCATTCATCCAGTCCGACCGCTTTCCCTGCGCCGGCGCAAAGAGTGCCCTCCGCCTCGACCAGGTCAGCCTCGTTGAAGGGGGCGATTTCCTGTCGGATGAATGCGACGCGCACATCCACGCGGCGCTCGGCCGGTTCGGCCGGGACCTTGACCCCGACACGATGCCGTTCAAGACTTTTGTCTGCGGCTTTCGCCGCGGCTCGGTCATGGACGAGAAGACATTCGAGACGGCCCTGTGGGCGCGCCTGCAGCGGCTGCACGAGATCGATCATCAGCGCGGCGTGCCATGGGCCGCGAACGTCTCCCGTAATCCGGCGTCGCCCGATTTCGGCATCAGCATCAATGGCGTGGCCTATTTCGTGATCGGCCTGCATCCCGGCGCATCGCGCGCGGCGCGCAGGTTCTGCCGTCCGGCCCTGGTTTTCAATTCGCATGACCAGTTCGAGCAATTGCGCGCCGATGGCCGGTACCAGGCATTGCAAAAGGTCATCCGGCAAAAGGAACTTGACGTAAACGGATCAATCAACCCCATGATCGGCACGCATGGGCAACGCAATCAGGCTGCGCAATATAGCGGCCGCCAGGTGGGAGACGACTGGACATGTCCATTTCAATTCAAGGCGCCGACATCGGCGTAGTCAACACGATCGCACCCAGGACAGGCGTCGCCTTCCGGCTGCGGAAGGGCCAGACCCTGACCGTGATCGATCCCGAAGGCCAGCAAGTGTCGGACATGTTGGCCTATAATGCGGCTGACACGCATGAGGTCATCTCTTCGGGCCGGTCCATCGACTATGCCAGCCGCCTGTTCCTGACGACCGGGGACATTCTCTATTCCAATCGCAGCAACCCGATGCTGGTGATCGGCGAGGACCAGGTCGGTCGCCATGATTTCACGCTGACTCCCTGTTCAAAGGATACGTTCCGCATCATCTATGGCGACGCGCACCCCCATCATGGCTGCCAGGGAAATCTCGAAAGGGCTTTGGCGCCCTATGGCATCGGCCCCGACCAGATCCCCATCGCCTTCAATGTTTTCATGCATGTGGCAACGAATGGGGAAACCGGTGAAATCAAGGTCCTGCCGCCGCTGAGCAAGGCGGGCGACCTCACGCGGTTTCACGCCGAGATGGATCTCATCATGGCGCTGACCGCTTGCTCCGCAGGCCAGTCGAACAATTTCAGCTACAAGCCCATCCAGTATCGTATCGACTGATGCTCGACCGGACCCGCCTTGATCGCGACCCGCCATCAACCTTCGCCAGGGCGAACTGGTTCTCTGACCTCAGGCTGACGCGCCATGGCTTGATTGTGAAGAAGACAGGCCGCCGGATTGGCCTCGCGGAAATCACGCCCTCGGAGTTCGTGAAATTCTGTCTCTATTTCGCTGTCGTCCTGATGAAGGGCCTGGCCGTACGCATGACGCGCCCAAGCGGACACTCGGTCTGGTTCGCGCCAGACCGGCCGCGCCCCTGGTACATCCTCTGGTCGGCCATGACTCTCTCCGGCATCCGCTTTGCCCCTACGCCCGCCAGCGCCGATGTCGCCTTCTATTTCGAGGATACGACCCAGGGCGTGCCGCCATCGGCCGGAAACCTCGTCCAGCTCAATTCCGCCTGCAATGACATCTCGAAAAGCCGTGTCGCCGACGTGTTCGCCGATGTTGCCGGCTATGCCCTGCGCCTTGACCCCCGCACCCATCACGGACCGGCAGTGGAGAAGAGCGAAGCCAATGGCCTGCATGATGGCCGGATCGTTACCTGTCCCTGCGACCCTGCCGCAGGAAAGGCCTACCAGCATCTGGTCGACTCATCGGACGGCACGACCGCCTTTGATTATCGCACGACCATTATCGGCCGTGTGCCGCGTTTCGTTCTGGTCAAGACCAAGCCCGCCGGCGACCGTTTCTCGATGCACAATGATACGGTGGCCTTCCGTGAACTGTCCGACGTTTTCTCGCCGCCTGAGCTCGATCACATCACGCGCTTTGCCGAAACCATGGCCCTGGACTGGGCCGCGCTCGACATCCTGCGCGATAGCCGCTCTGGCCGAATCTATATCGTCGACGTCAACAAGACGGACACCGGCCCGGCGGTCGATCTCTCCTGGCATGACCGCAGTCGCGTCATGCGCGCCATTTCCCGGCATTTCCATGCGATGATCGCTGGCGTGGCCCAGCCAGACGTGACAGCAACAGCCGCGCTAGCTGCGCGGAGCGCGCGCGAACCCATGAGAACAGGATACGTCATTGAAACTCCGCGTAAGGTCTGAACTTTTCTACGATTTCCCGGAGGATACGCAGGCCATTTTTGCGATCCAGGTCGCCCGCTCGCCGGGCCAGGCCATCCTGTCGGAATCGCTCACTCTCTCGCCCGACACGCCGGTCATCCAGGACATGGCCGACATTCACGGCGAGCGGCGCTTCCGGGGCGCCCTCGAAGGCCAGACGCGCATCGTCTATGAAGCGACCATCGAGAACAGCACGCCCCGGCTGCTGTCGCCGGGCATCCGGCTGGAATCCTGGCTCGAACTGCCGCCGCCGGTACTCGAATTCCTGCTGCCAAGCCGCTACTGTCCGTCGGACAAGTTCATGTCCTTTGCCCATCGCGAGTTTGGCCATCTCGCGCCGGGAAGTACGCAGGTCCTCGCTGTGCTCGACTGGGTTTACAATCATGTGGACTATGTTCCGGGGGCCAGCCATGCCGGCACCACGGCCGAGAACACCTTCGTCGACCGCGCCGGTATCTGCCGCGATTTCACGCATCTCGGCATCAGCATATGCCGCGCGCTGAATGTGCCGTCCCGCGCCGTCAGCGCCTATGCCTGGCAACTTGATCCACCGGACTTCCACGCCGTTTTCGAAGTCTATCTCGATGGGGCGTGGTGGCTGGTCGATGCGACCCGGCTCGTCCCGGTCGAAAACCTTGTCCGCATCGCCATTGGCCGGGATGCCGCTGACATTGCTTTCCTCACCACGTCGGGCAATTGCGAATGTCTCAGCCAGTCAGTGTCGGTCGAATCGCTCAGCGCTTGAATAGCGGTCAGCCCGCCAGCATCGCCGCGCGTACGGGGCGGAAACTGGTGCGGTGCACGGGGCTGGGACCGAGCCGGGTCAGGGCTTCGGCATGGGCGGCGGTGCCATAGCCCTTGTGGCGGGCAAAGCCGTAGCCGGGATGGCTGGCATCCAGGTCCTGCATCAGGGCATCGCGAACGGTCTTGGCGAGGATGGACGCAGCCGAAATGGCCGGCTCCGTCAGGTCGCCCTTGACGATGGCGCGGGCCTCGCAGGGCAGTGATTTCGGCAGGGCGTTGCCATCGATCAGGATCATGCCGAGGGCGCATTGGCTGGCCACGCCCTCCACGGCCCGGCTCATGGCAAGGAAAGTGGCCTCGCGGATGTTCAGCGTGTCAATCTCCTCGACGCTGGCATGGGCCACACAGAAGGCCAGCGCCCGCTCGCGGATCAGGGGCGCGAGCGCATCGCGCCTGGCTTCGCTGAGGGCCTTGGAGTCGGTCAGCCCGGCTATCGGCGCAGACGGGTCGAGCACGACGGCGGCGGCTGTGACCGGGCCAGCCCATGGACCGCGCCCGGCTTCATCGACGCCGCAGGTGAAGAGAAGCCGCTGGTTCATCGCGCCAGTGCAACGCGAGTCGCCCTTGCTATCCACCCTTGGCTCAGCTTCATTGCAGTTTCTCCGAATCCCTGCCGATAGGACATTTCCGTCATGTTTGAATTCCTGGCCTCTCCCGCCTTCTGGGGCAGTCTTGCGACGCTGACCTTCCTGGAAGTCATTCTCGGGATCGACAATCTCCTGTTCGTGTCCATCGCCACCGGCAAGCTGCAGGGCAAACAGAAGGCGCAAGCGACCCGTATCGGTATCTGGGGCGCCATGTTCCTGCGGATTGCGATGCTTGGCCTGATCTTCGTGATCATCGGCCTCGACAAGAACGCCCTTTTCCAGATGCCGCACGCTTTCGCCCAAATCCTGTCAGGCGGTGATGAAGCGCTCATGCATCATGTCGAGGACGTGACCATAAAGGATCTGATCCTGCTGGCCGGCGGCCTGTTCCTTCTGTGGAAAGGTACACAGGAAATCCACTCCGCTGTCGAGGGCACGGGCCATGAGGAAAGCGATGCCAAGAGCGGCTTCACGGCGGTGATTATCCAGCTCTTCGTTATCAACGCCGTCTTTTCGCTCGACAGCGTGATCACGGCAGTCGGCATGACCGATGACCTGGTCGTGATGGTAAGCGCGGTTGTCCTCTCGACGATCGTCATGGCGTTTGCCGCCGACCCGCTCGCCAAATTCATCGGCGAACACCCGACCACCAAGATGCTGGCCCTGTCCTTCATCCTGCTCGTGGGCGTCGCCCTTGTGGCGGATGGCCTCGGTTTCCACATTCCCCGTGGCTACCTCTACTTTGCCATCGCCTTCTCGCTGGCCGTGGAACTGCTCAACATCCAGGCGCGCAAGAGCGTCCCGAAAACCGGAGACCATTGAATGTCAGCCCCCTATGCCATCCGAATCCATGAAACCGGCGGTCCTGAGGTTCTCAAGAGAGAATCCATCGACCCGAAACAGCCTGGTCCCGGCCAGGCGCTGGTGCGCCAGTCGGCGGTCGGCCTCAACTTCATCGACACCTATTTCCGCACCGGGCTCTATCCCGCCAAATTCCCGTTCACGCCGGGCGGCGAGGGCGCAGGCGTGGTCGAAGCGGTGGGCGAGGGCGTCACCCATCTCAAGCCCGGCGACCGCGTCGGCTATGTCGCATCCGGTACCTATGCCACGCATGTGACCCTGCCGGCCGCGAACCTGTTGCCTTTGCCGGACGGCATCAGTGACGAGGAGGCCGCTGCCGTGATGCTGAAGGGCCTGACGGCCTGGATGCTGTTGTTCGAAATTCGCCCGATCAAGAAAGGCGACACACTGCTCGTCTGGGCGCCCGTCGGCGGTGTCGGCAGCCTGCTCGTGCCTTGGGCCGTCAGCCTGGGGGCGCGCGTGATTGCCGTCACTTCGTCGGACAGGAAAGCGGCCATGGCCCGCGCTGCCGGGGCGAGCGATGTGATTGTCGGCTATGACAATGTCGCGGCGCAGGTTAAAGCCCTGACCGATGGCAAAGGTGTCGACGTGGCGCTCGACAGTGTCGGCAAGATCAGTTTCGACGCGTCCCTCAGCAGCCTGAAACCGCGCGGCTGGATGATCTCCTATGGCAACGCATCCGGCGCGGCTGATCCCGTACCGCCCGGCCGACTGGCGCAAGGCGGTTCGCTTGTGCTGACCCGGCCGACGCTGTTCCATTTCATCGATACGCCTGAGGCCCTGGCACGGGGCGCGGGCCTCCTGTTCGGCGCGCTGAAGGACGGCACGCTCAAGGCCGATATCGGCCAGCGCTTTGCCCTGTCAGATGTCGCCGACGCCCATCGCGCGCTGGAAAGCGGCAAGACGACCGGCGCCACGATCCTGGTGCCCTGAGGCCAGCCATGGCGCTCAGGATTTCAAACCGGGACGCCCGCAGGCTCTGGCTCGACGCCCAGCTCCTGTCGGCGGCGCCGACCGGCCCGCTGGACCTCGCCGATATTATCCGGCGGATCGGCTTCGTCCAGCTCGACACGATCCGCGTTGTCGCCCGTGCGCACGATCATATCCTGTGGAGCCGGAACCAGAATTTCCGCGAACCGATGCTGGAAAAATGCCTCGCCCGTGACCGGCACGTGTTCGAGCATTTTACCCACGACGCCTCGCTCATCCCGATGGATTTCTATCCGATGTGGCGCCGCCAGTTCCGCCGCCTTGAGGAAAAGGTGCGCGGCTGGGAATGGCATCGCGGTATGCTGGATGAGAAGGGCCGCGCGGATATCTGTGCCCGTATCGAATCAGAAGGGCCGCTCAGTACCAAGGCGTTCGACACCAAGATCGCGGGCAAGCGCGAGATGTGGCGCCGCCCGCCGCACAAGCTGGCGTTGGATTACATGTGGTATGCCGGGGAACTCTCGACCTCGCACCGCGAGAACTTCACGAAATACTATGACCTGACGCATCGCGTGATCCCGGATCACTTGCGCGACGTCGAGCACAGCGATGCGGCACAGGTCGACTGGCTTTGCCGCGAAGCGCTGGCCCGGCTGGCGTTCGGGACCGAGGGCGATGTGCAGCGCTTCTGGGCGGCGGCGGACTTGCCGGAAGTGAAGGCCTGGACGGCAGCCAATGCCGACGAACTCGTGCCCGTCGAAATCGAATCCGCGACGGGTGGTTGGACTGCGGCACTTGCCCTCCCAGACATACAAGACCGTCTTGCCGCGACCCCTGCTCCGACCTCGCGCCTGCGCATTCTCAACCCGTTCGATCCTGTGATCCGTGATCGCGCGCGCCTGACACGGCTGTTCGGTTTCGACTATCGGATCGAGATTTTCGTGCCGGCAGCCAAACGCCAATGGGGATACTATGTCTATCCGTTACTCGAAGGCGACCGGTTCGTCGGTCGGATCGAAGTCAAGTCAGACCGCGACAAGGGCGAACTCACGGTCATCGCGCTGTGGCCTGAACCCGGCGTGAAGTGGACCGGCGCGCGTCAGGCGAAACTCGACGCGGAACTGGCGCGGCTGGCGCGGTTTGTCGGGGCGAGTGACGTGATCTGGCTGACGGACTGATGCGTTCAGGCGTTGAGGGCCGCTGCCATGTCAGCGAGTTTGGCAACCGTGTTCATATTGCGCGCTGTGCCGGATTTCGCCGCCGGGACGACCAGCTTCGACGCGCCTTGCCCATCGGGATAATGCACATAGATTTCGCGGGTTCCGGGTTTCAGGACTTCCGTTGCCTGGTGCTTCAGTCCCGTCAGTGTCTCCGGGCGAGGACGTGCCTCGAGGAAGATGGCAACGACACGATTCCCGGGCGCACCGGCAAAGGGGTTTGCATCCCGTACCGCCACCATTTCGGAGGCGCTTCGAATGAACACGCCCAGGGGTTTGCCGGCATAAGCCTCAAGCCTGGCCTCCAGCACCGATTTCACCTTTGCGTCCGACAGGTCAGACGTGAAAACGACATTGCCGCTGGCGATATAGGTCTTGACCTGATGGAAGCCGATCTCCTCGCACATGGCTTTCAGTTCGGTCATGGGCAGCTTGCCGGTGCCGCCAACATTCACGGCGCGCAGCAGGGCAATATAGGCTGTCACTGGGGATCGACTACCGGCAGGGCCAGCAGGAGTGCCGGGTCGATATAGAAATCGCCGGCGCGGTCCTGGCTCTCAATGTTCCGCCATTTGACGGCCCAGTGCAGGTGCGGGCCGGTCGTGCGGCCGGAATTGCCGGTCTTGGCGAGAAGGTCGCCGCGCTTGACCACATCGCTGGCAGCAACATCGACTTCGGAGAGGTGCATGAAGACAGAGGTCAGGCCATGGCCATGGTCGAGGAAGACAGCTCCGCCTTCATAATAGAGGTCGGGATCGGCGAGAATGACCGTCCCGCCCGCTGGGGCAACGACCGGCGTTCCGATGGGGGCGGCCATGTCATAGCCTTGGTGGACAGAGGTCGATTCGCACGGCTTTCCGGTGACTTTCGAGACGCCGATATATTTTCGTGTCGGGCCGAAGGGCGAGGAGGCGGGCACATCGGCCGGCTTGATGAAGCCGCCGAGGGCGCCGGGGCCGGGATTCAGGCGGGCAAACGCCTCTTGCTTGATCTGCCAGCTTTTTGCTGCATGGGCTTTCTGCTCGGGCGAGCGGGCATCGACCTTGTCGCAATCGAAGCCCTTGATCGTGCGGAATTCATCATCGCGCGCGGCGATGGCGAGGTCGCCAAAGGCGCCGCTGGCGGCGGTCCAGCCAATCACGGACGGCGCGTTTGTGCGGATGCCGAATTGGGCGCTGCCGGTGTCATCCACCACTTGCCTGACGCCAGCGACTGTCATCGTTTCGCCAGGCGCGGCATGGCAGATGACGAGGCCACCCTGTTTGAGAGCGCCGTCGCAGGTCGGGTGGGCAGGCGTTGCGGTTCGGATTTCGTCGGAGGCGGGCGTTTGTGCACACGCGCCTGAACACATCACGACCGCGAGCAGGAGTTCGCGCAGCATCATCCCTGGGCGGGAATCATCCGGGTGCCTGCGGCTGCAGCGTCCCAATAGGCCTCTTGCAGGTCGACGCTCCAATAGCGCAGGGCCTGAAGCGGAATCTTGCGGCCGGTCACGGCGCACACAACAAAATCGCCGGGCGCAAGCACCTGGACATCGGCATCAAGGTAGCGAAGCCGTGCTTCGCCCGCTTGTCGGTTTGATCGGGTCAACATCCTGCCACCATGCCTGATCCACGCGGAAAAGAAAAGGTGCAGCGAACAGGAAGTTTCCGCTTTGTTCCGGAGAACAAACATGGTACATACAGAACATGGACGGCAATAGGGGGCCTTGCCAAACTGACCCCCGTAGTGGACCTAAGGAGACGACTCATGGCCAAACCAGCGCTTCAACTTGTGGATAAGGAATCCGGTGTGGATAAGCAGAAGGCTCTTGAAACGGCTCTAGGTAATATTGAACGCGCGTTCGGCAAGGGATCGGTGATGCGCCTCGGTGATCGCAAGGTCATGGATATCGAGGCGGTTTCGACCGGTTCGCTGGGGCTCGACATCGCGCTGGGCATTGGCGGCATTCCACGCGGCCGGATCATCGAGATCTACGGCCCGGAAAGCTCGGGCAAGACGACGCTGGCCCTGCACTGTGTGGCCGAAGCGCAAAAGAATGGCGGCGTATGCGCCTTCGTTGATGCCGAGCACGCGCTCGACCCGGTCTATGCCGGCAAGCTGGGTGTGGGGCTCGACGACCTCCTGATCTCGCAGCCTGACACAGGCGAACAGGCACTTGAGATTGCCGACACGCTGGTGCGCTCCGGCGCA
>TARA_R110000764_G_scaffold133078_3_pt1 | contig 13857 bp, 14 predicted proteins | sample TARA_R110000764 | Tara Oceans TARA_R110000764 (sample SAMEA4398111) | marine metagenome | biome: Polar Biome; feature: [SRF] surface water layer (ENVO:00010504); material: water (ENVO:00002006), including particulate matter (ENVO:01000060) such as... | depth 5 m | reverse complement strand
CCCAGCGGCAGTGGCATCAGGAACAGCAGAGTTTGTTGCTAGTGGTACATTGCCTAATGGTAAGCCTGTGGTATTGAAAGCAGATGGTACTGTTGAGGTGACTGGTCTAGTTTCAACCCCTGTGGCTGAGTACACCACTGTTCAGACTGAGGTTAGCTTTTCTGGGTCGCATGACTACCCGGTAGTAGCTTTTGACCCATACAACGCAAACAAATGTCTTGTTGCTTATGGTAAAGACAGCGCAACTCAAATAGTTATAGGTACAATTTCAGGAACTAGTATAACCTTCGGAAGCCCAACTCCAATAGGCTCTGTTGCCTCAGCCGTCAAAGGAATGGCCTTTGATCCTAGTTCATCTGGTAAATTCGTAGTTGCTTTTAGACATGGTGCTGCAGGCCAAGGAGCCTCACTGGCAGGTACTATTTCAGGTACAACCATAACCGCTGGAAGCATGGTTACATTTGAGACAAACTCCGTAAGGGAAATCGTAGTATACTTCGACCCTAATACATCGGGTAGATTTGTTGTGGCTTATCAGGATGAAACTAATGGGGATGCTGGTAGGATTAGACTAGGTACTGTTTCAGGTACTTCAATTACCTATGGAGCTTTAGCTACATTTAGCACAGGGGCTACGAATATAGATATAGCCTACTACCCTAATACAGCGGATAAATTTCTAATGGTTTACAGGGATAGATCTGTCTCACATTACGGAACTGCTCAGATAGGCACTGTGTCGGGCACTTCAATAACTTTTGGAGCTAAGTCTGTATATAACTCAAGTCAATCGGAATACAACCAAATAGCTTTTGTACCCGGCACGACAAACAAGTTCTTAGTAAGTTATAAAGGTGCTGCACTCATAGGTACATTGTCAGGTACTTCATTGACTTATGGATCCCCTACTACATACTACTCAGGCACACATGCCTTTGCATCACTATCTGTGGATGAAGCTTCTGGAAATAAGTTTGTCATAGCTTATCGAGATCAAAGTAACTCAAGCCAAGGTGCCGTAGTGTCGGGAACAATCTCAGGAAATACAGTGTCCTTTGGAAGTCCCACTGTATTTACCCCTGACTTTACCACGAATACAGTAGTGGCCTTTGACCCTAATACGGCAGGTAATTTCGTTGTTGTTTATAAAGATGTTGATAACTCAGATAGTGGTACTGGTGTACTAGGTCAAGTTATATCAACAGCCCTTGTGACCAACCTAACATCCACCAACTTCTTAGGCACTTCACAAGCAGCCTACACTAACGCCCAAACAGCAACCATTATGCTACAAGGTGGAATCTCAACCAATCAAACTGGCTTAACAATAGGCTCAACCTACTACGTCCAACAAGACGGCTCACTATCCACAACAGAATCCTCACCGAGCGTAATCGCAGGTAAAGCCTTATCTACTACTGATCTATTCTTAGCTAACTGGTCTGATGTATACACAGATCCTAATCTACTAGTTAAGACAGCTGACCTCACTGTATATGCAGGGGACAGCATTGTGGTAGGTGCAGGTGGCATAACCATAACATTACCTAGTTCACCCTCTATAGGAGATAGTGTGATAATTAAAGATGGCACAGGTGCAGTATCTACAACCCCATTCACAGTGGCAGGAAATGGTTCTAACATTGTATCCTCCGCTTCCTCACTAACCTTTAACTCAGATTGGGCAGAAGTACGATTCGTATTCATTAATGCCACAATAGGATGGAGCGTATAACATGACAAATTTAAAAGAGATACTGAACCCTACAGTAGCATTAGGTACAGCAGACTTTGTTGCTAGTGGTACGTTACCTAATGGTAGTCCCACTATACTTAAAAGCGATGGCACTGTTGAAGTTATCAGCCTCCCAACAGGTGGACCAACAGTTGAAACTACTTCAACCTTCCATACGAGCACTACCTTTGAGATTCACTCGGCATTTGACCCAACAACCGCTGGTCGATTTGTCGTAGTCTATAAAGATGGTGGAATGAGTAACCGAGGTACAGCAGTCGTAGGTCAAGTAAGTGGAACGACCATGACGTATGGGGCAGAAGTTGTTTTCTATGCCGATGTACCTAAAAAGATTAAGGTACATTTTGACCCTAGTAGCGTGGGTAAGTTTGTTATATCTTACAAAGAGGACGGAAACCAAGGAGTGGTTATAGCAGGGGAAATTACTGGAACTGTACCTAGCTTTGGTACGGGTGTTACTTTTAACGCTGCTACTGTTTCTGAGTGGGGCTTATCGTTTGATCCAAGTACCGCTGGAAGGTTCGTAGTGTCGTTTGATGATTCCAGCAACTCAAACTATGGTACATGTATCATTGGTTCTGTTGCATCTAATGTCATATCTCTGTCTTCAAAGATTATATTTAACTCAGGTTACACCATATGGAATCCTATAGCATTTGACCCAAACACCGCTGGTCGATTTGTTATTTGTTATAGAGATTTGGGTGATGGTACTAATAACGGAAAGGCGGTAATAGGTACAGTCACTAGCTCCAGTGCTATTACTTTTGGCACTAAGGTAACATTCAATAGTGCAGGTCGCACAGATCAAATTGATGTAGCATTTAATCCAACCACATCAGGCCAGTTTGCTGTTATCTATCAGGATGATAATAACTCAGATGCGAGTACAGTTATAATAGGACAAGTTGCTGGAGTTTCGACACTCAGCTTTGGAACTGCTGCTGTACTCGATACGACTCCCTCTGGTTTTCATCATGTTGCCTTTGATCCGTTTAATGCTGACAAGATCATATTGCATTACCTTTATTCGTCTTCATACACTATAAAAGTAAATATAGGAACTATTGCAGGTACGTCAGTTTCCTTTGGCACTGCTGTTACTGTAAATACAGTTAACGCATATAATACTAGCATGTCTATAGATCCTAACACTGCTGGAGATATTCTAGTATGTTATAGAGAAATGACTTCCTCCACTGGACAAGCAGCTTTACTACAGCTACCTACCTCAAACCTAACCTCAACTAACTTCCTAGGAACCTCAGCAGCAGCCTACACTAACGCCCAAACAGCAACCATTATGCTTCAAGGCGGTGTATCTGATAACCAAACTGGACTAACTGTAGGCTCAACTTACTACGTTCAACCAGATGGAACACTAGCAACAACAGCAGGCACTCCAAGTGTAGAAGCTGGTAAAGCATTATCAGCAACATCTCTATTGCTCAGTGACACAGCAGACCCAGCAGTAGCTTTGAACACAGCTAAGGTAACTAACTCTACCTCTGCCAGTGATCTAGCGTCTGGAACATTACCAGATACAGTGTTCCCAGCTACATTGCCAGCTATCAGTGGTGCTAACTTAACTAACCTGCCTAGTAGCGGTATCAGCATGACTTCCGCAACAACAGCACCTAGCAGCCCAACAGTGGGCGACCAGTGGTACGACACAGCAAACGGTGTCTTATACGTTCGTGTGACTGACGGAACAGACGAAGCATGGTTAGACATATCTAGTGCGAATGGTACGGCAGCAGCGGCAGGTGGTGGAGCTTGGGAAGTGATACAAAGTCAAACTGTTAGTAGTTCAGTGACCAGCGTTGTATTTAACACAGGCATAACGGGTTACACACATTACAAACTACTGTTCACTTGTTATTACTCAGGGCATACGACAGCGACAACTATATGGGTTTCATCCGATGGTGGCTCTACTTATGAAGGTAATAGCTGGAAAGCAGCACAGACTACCGTGAAATCTGATGGTATTGCAGCAAATAACGCTGGTTGGGCAAGTAGTGGCGGTAAGCTGGGAATTAATCGATATAACAATCAACATGCAACAACTCAGTACCTTTCCGCAGAGGTTATATTTACGGGCTTAACAGAAGGTGTCTGGACACATGCAAATTCAGATTGCATAAACTACGTTTCAAACACTACGGCCTCGGCTGCATCTACCTTTGCAATCATGCCCACAACTACAGCTTATAACGCCATAAAGATTAGTGAAGTCAATTCCACTGTAACCATTGATAGTGGCACTTTCACCCTCTACGGCATTAAGAACTCATAGGAGAAACACATGGCAATTTATGATTACAGTTCAGGTGGTTTTCCTACATCACCAGTAACAGACGACACTCTCGCAATGAAAGGCACGACCTACAAATACAATGGGTCAGCTTGGGAAGTGCAGACAGGTGGAACGACTAGCTTCACCTACACAGCAACAAGTGGTCAAACAGCATTCACAGGAGCCGATACAGGTAGCAAGACGCTGGCTTACACAGCAGCATCTCTTCACGTATTCCTGAACGGTATCCTATTGGATGCTGCAGATTACACTGCTACCGATGGAACCACAGTCACACTGGCTGTTGGTGCCACCACAGGTGATGAGCTACAGGTTGTGGCTTATGGTGTGCTATTGGGTGATGTCGCAACCTCAATGAACGGATTATCTGACGTAGATACAGCCACAGTAGCACCCACCGATGGGCAGGTACTTACGTGGGACAACACTGCAAGTAAATGGGAACCTGCAACAGCAGGTGGTGGTTCTTGGGAGGTGGTTTCAAGTCAGACTGTTACCACAGCTAACGTCTACGCCATTGAGTTCACAGGTATTGGTACTACCTACAGTAAATATGTTGCAATGGTAGATATGAACACAGGCTCAGATAGCGTTTATAAACCAATGTACTTTGAAGTAGGTGATGCCAGTAGCTACATAGCAGGTTCAACCGATTACACTAGGACTAGGCATTATGTGGACGGAGCGGGTTCAAGTAGTGCTTACGGTGGCGGCACTTATCAAGGGCAAGTAATGACTATATCGGGTAGCCATGCTGTGTGTACCTTAGATATTACGGGCTTAGGTACAAACAATGAGTTTATGTCCCAAGGCTCAGCACACTCAATACGCAAGGCAAGTGGGTCTGTATACCGAGAAATAAATTCGTCTTACGCAGGGAATTCAACCTCAAAAACGCTTGATAGAATTAAATTCTATGCAGATTGGGATGGCAGTTTAGCTTTAGGTCTAGGCTCAACAGTAACCCTTTACGGCATTAAGACTTCTTAGGAGAATAACATGGGTATAGCAAGAAATTTAGCAGCACTCCTAGATTCGTCAGGTGATGTTGTAGCAGGGGCATTAGATAATGCTGGAGGTGGTGGCATTTGGACTCTCATAAGTTCTGCGGACACTAATGGTGTTAACGCTATTGTGGAGTTCACTGGGATTACTGGATACGAGGAAGTGATGATATCTATACGTGACAAGACAGGTAACATTTCACTGCAAGTGAGTAGTAATAATGGTTCTTCATGGAACTCAGGACTTTATCGTAACTATTTTTCAATAATGTCAATTGGTTCTGGATCATCGGTCCATGACGGAAATAGTAACAATACGTATGCTCGTATTGCTTATGGAGGTAATTCATCGGCATACAATTACACTGAAGTGTTAATGGATGTGGCAACAAGTAATTACAAAGTTCTCGGATACCATCGGGACGGAGTTGCTAATGGTAGACACGTTAGCGGCCTAGGTGGTCAATGGACCCCATGTATTGTCAACGCTATTCGAATAATGAACAGCAATGGCGGTACTGTCGATGCTAAAGTCCAACTATATGGTAGAAATTACTCTTAACTATTAAACAAGGAATAATCACATGAGCACAAACGTATTTAAAATGGTCAACGGTGTAACCATCGAACTCACCGAAGCAGAAAACAATCAGCGTCTAGCAGACGGTGTAACAGCGCAGGCTGAGCAAGATGCAAGGGCTTGGCTTGATGGTCGATTGTCTGAGTACCCATCTATGGGTGATCAAATGGACACTATCTTTCACAGTGGTGTTGATGTTTGGAAAGCAGAGATTCAAGCTATCAAAGACAAGTACCCTAAACCAGTTTAACTCTATTACTAAAGGTATTTAACAAATGAAAACTACATTCAACAGCAACAACGTATCTGCATACACCTTCGATGATGCACATTCTCTAGTCGCTACCACTGAAAACATCACATGCCCTCACCTTATCATTGGTGACTTGAACTCAACCAACGCTACTATCCATGAAGGCGTTACACCGCCAGCAGATTGGATGGGTGGACGTTATACCTTCGATGGTACTACGTGGGCAGCAGTTGAAGGTTGGGTTGATCCTGCCGTACTACAAGCAGAAATGGATGCAGAACGTGAAGCACTAGAAGGCTAAAGCACTGGGAGAAAACATAACTATTGGCCTCAAGGTTGGTGGTACACTATTACTAATAATGGGCGCACTCTTTGGTGTGGCCCTTTACTTGAGATGACTATTATGGATGATGTTAATGGACGATTTGACCGGCTAGAGACTAAGATAGATAAGCTATCTGATGCAATGATCACACTGATCCAGCATGATACAAAGATTGATGGGTTAGTCGCCCACAACAACACACAAGACAATCGACTCAATAAACACTCGGAAGCCTTAGATGACCATGCAGTTAAACTTGCAACAGTCTCCAAGTCCAGTGGTGCTAATGAGTGGTTTGTCAGATTACTTATAGCTGCACTTGTAACAGGTGTGGCATTTATGATGCGTTCTACATGAGATGTACAATCTGTAACTCATACAACGTAGCCAAGGGTTCCAAGTTATGCAGGAACTGTAAAAGATTAAAGAGGTAACATCAGTATGTTTGGATTACCAATGGAAATGATCACAATGATTATAAGCGTCCTAGGAGGCGCTGTGATGAAGATGTGGTCCCAGTCACAAGCTGATAAGGCTGAGCAACAGAAAGCCCTTATACAGCAATTCTCGGCCTCTGAGGACAGCGTTCAGAACGCACGTAACCATCAGAACCCTAATGCCCAATGGATCCGTAGATTCCTAGTAGTTTCCTTTATGGGAATGGCTATGTTCATACTGATAGCACCTATCCTCAACCTACCTACGGTAGTCCCTGTGGAAGTGACATCTGGGTTTAAGTTCTTGTTCTTAGATTTCACAAACACAGTAACCGAATGGGTTACATTGGAAGGTATGGTAACCCCCGAGTGGCTACCACATGCAATCATGTCAGTGGTCGGTATGTACTTCGGTCAGTCACTCGTATCAAGAAAATAACAGGAGGCACTTATGCCATTTCAAATAACCCCAGAGATTGACTTCTCAGCTGTGGGTCTCATCACAGATGTACCAGCACATGCTCTACCTCAAGGGGCTTGGAGTGACTGCCTCAACGTCCGAGTTAAGGATGGTTCAGTTCAAGGTGTAAACTCATTTGAGGATTCCTTCACTGTCCATTCAAACTACAGCTCAAGCAAGCCTGTTGCCATAACACAATGGACTCCAGCAGGATCCTCATTCCTTAATATAGCTTATATTATCAAGAGTGAACACGTAAGTGACTCAGCTGATAAGGGTAGAGTATTTGTGTATAACACAGGGACTCAGGTCACTGCAGAGATAACAGATGCTACACTGCCTTTCACTATCGATGATAAGTACCCACCACAGTTATTCGTATTCAATGGACTACTGATCTGTAATCCGGGTACAGGTATGCCGACTTACATCACAGCTGGTGAGACAACCAACGGTAATCTTGTAGTACTTCCGGGCTGGTTAAGTATGGCTGGCACACAGTACGCAAGGATTATACGTCCATTCAAGAACAGGCTTATAGCTATGAGCTTCTTTGATGACAAGGGCACAGCAAGCCTGAGTGATGACTCAGCGTACCCAGTAGACTTCGCATGGTCATCTCATATAACAACATTAGACTCCCTTGCAGGTGCCTCGTGGCAGGCCACCACAACCAACACAGCTGGTGATGCTTTCCTGACTCAAACATCAGGTCGTATCCTTGACGGTGGACAGCTAGGTGAGTTCTTCATTGCTTACAAGACTGATGCAGTTGTCAGGGTCTATGAGACTGGTGATACCTTCATACTTGGATTTGACTCTATCTTCGAGGATGACGGTATATACTCAACACGTTGCTTTGCAAACATAGGGGACTCCCAGCATTTAGTTGTAGGTAACTATGGCGTTTACTTGCACGATGGTCAGTCACAGAGACAAGATATCGCCAAAGGTATATTCCAAGATACTATGTTTGATCTGGTCAAAGGTTCAGATAAAGATAAGTCTTTCACCTTCCAACAGACCCGAGATAAAGAAGTCTGGTTCTGTTTCAGAGAGACTGGGACTACTGGCTCTGGTTGCAATAAGGCTTTTGTCTTTAACTATATGAACCAGTCTGTGCACATACGTACACTACCTGACGTCACTGACTTATACGAGACAGAGATTGATGGTCAGCTGGCTATCTATGCTGCTGCAGACAGTCCAACTATCAAGCAGTTATCTAACACTGCATTGGAGAGTTCTGGATGGTTCACAAGAACCGATGATTCATTAGGTTCCAGTGATAAGTACAAAGATATCAATCAGATCTTCCCAGAATCAACGGGATCCTTTAAGATCTCCATAGTGAGTTCTGGTGGACCCTTGACAACCTCAGAGCTTAATACACAGTTTAACCTTAAGGATAAGGTGTATGACCCTGCATTGACTTATAAGCTTGATGTACGGGATTCTGGAAGATACCTTAACATGAGAGTGACAATGAATGGCACTGTTAATCCAAAGCTAACAACATTACAGTTTAGCTTAAAAGCTCCAAGCAAGAGGTAATATATGGCTAAGATTAGCGAAACGGAACTACAGCGCAGACTTAAGGCTCTTGAGCGTGGGGGTGGTGGGGGTGGTAGTTCTGGTAGTTACAGTGGGACCACACCACCCGTCTCTGATGGTGGGCCTTATGTTGAAAACGACACTTACTATGATGGTACCACAAATAACCTCTATGTGTTCAGTGGCGGTGAATGGGTTCTGGCAAATAAGCAGTTACACATAAGGTACGCAACACTTGTAATCAACAACTCAAGTAGCGGCATGGTCACTAACCAGACAGATGTCACGGGTTTCTCGGAGCTTCCATTTGATTCCGCAGGTGAGCAGAAGTCTTGGCGTGGGTTCTGGTGGGGGTCCTCGAACTTAGGTTCCACAGATCCCACAGACTACGAGTGGACACTAACCTCTGGCACTAACGGGTCCGGTGCAGTTGCGGTTAACATACACTCTACCAATGGCACAGTGTTCCGTAATGACACAGGCACAACAGTACTTAAGGCTAACGTTGATATCGGTGGGACACTTCAGGATAACAACCAGCATGACACCTACACTTACAATTGGTCAGTCGGTAGTGACACAGTATGTGTTGATGCGTACGGCAACATAGCCTCGGATGGGTTGGGTAATATATACACAGATACAGTTGCAGTATCTTGTCAGAGCAGAGGTCCTTATCATAGGGCTGATTCATCTGACTCCACTGCATCTATAAATTTCAGACAAATAACTTTAAGCGCAGATGATATCGGATTGGTTGAAACCATAAGATTGTCAGTCGCAAACATACCTGACTAGGAGAATACAATATGAGTCGCATAGCAGTAGGTGCAATAACAATCGCAGATATGGCGGACGGTGGCAGTCCGATAGCTGCATTCTTAACTAACGAAAACCACACATTTGCAGCAGGAACCGATGGCACTATAGCTTCCGCAGAGCTTTCAGTATTTACGACATTCGTGTCTATATTCCTTGGAACTACAGCAGGAACCTTTAAGAGTACATCTGTAACAACTGCTGGATCTGATGCTAATAAGTTCTCCATTGGAACAATAACGACAAGTTCAGCTGGTTGGGTTGCAGCAGTTAATGCAACTACGGGTGCAATAACATTGACTGCATCCCCAACAGGTGCAAACAACTTAGGTACCACTTTAACAGTGCCTGTTACTGTTAATGACACATCAACTTCATTGAAGAGTGTCTCATTGGTGATAAGCTTAAGTAAGCAGATAGCTGGAGCTGGTGGACAGATTGTACAGATGACTGCTAACAAGCAGCACTTCCAGTACGATGAGTTCGCAGTCTTAAGCCCTGCAGGTCAGAACAACATCACACTTACAATGACCACTCAGGGTGCCACAGGTGCCCTTACAGCTCAAAAGAGTATTGATGGTGGCATCTATACCACATTAGCAGTTGGTGCTGGTGCAAGCTTTGCCAGTGTTATAGATATTGATGGTGTTGGATCTAACGATAATATCGTGATCACACCAGCGAACTTCGGAACAGCCAACACGATGACTATACGTGTAACTGGTGCAAACGATGGATCTGACTCAGTATCTCTTGTGAGAATCCGTGATGGTGTGAGTGGTAAGAGTTCTCTATTTGTAGCTGTTAGCTCAGCTGATGGTAATCTGTTCAAGAACAACTCTGGTAACGCTAAGATAATCACATGTGAGATCTGGGATCAACTTGACGGGTCTGCTGTCATACACGAAGGTACTAGTGGAGGTCAGCGTTCAGTGCACTTTAACTGGCAACGTGTTGATGCCGGTGGCACCGCAGCTGATGTGTTTGTGGCATCCTCATCTAGTCGTCAAGTGTCAGCATCAGGTGTAACCGCAGATGGTTACGGTTCAATTGCAGGTGCTAATCCTTCTTCAGAAAGATTAATAATTGGTCCAGAGGATATCTCTGACAACAGTTCAACTCAGTTCTCCTGTGAAGTTACGGTAACTGAAAACTAGGAGTAATCATGACTAGAACAGCTAAGTCTGCTTTAACAATATACGATGTTAGTGATGGGTCTTCCCCTGAATTCGAGAGGTACTACTCAACGTATCCGGGAATTCTATCTGAGATGGGTGACCCAACTACTCCGGGCACAGGTGTCACTTGGACACTGGCGTCTGGTGCTGTACCTAACACTGCGTATTGGATAGCTGAGAGGTACACTCTCGCTGGTGGGGCCCCTTCTGCTTGGCAGCTTATGCCTGTTCAGGCTAAAGAGAGTGGTATTCCGTTTGTCACATACATTAAGGGTGGTTTTAATAAGCCAGTACTTGGGGATTCCACATGGATAACCGATGCTGTTGCTGCTGTGTCAGCTTTTACAGGTAGGACATACACCAATCAGAAAGAGTTTGGATATGGCACTACAGTTGTAATCGAGTACGCCAACGGTAAATTATACGGTAGGTACATGCGGTCTGGAACCACAGATACATGGGTAGCACCTGCTAAGTTTATCGATGGTAACTTAATTGTCGATGGATCTATAGCTGCCCCTCAGATAGATGCTAATGCTATCACTGCCACTAAGATAGCTGCTAATGCTATAACTGCCACTAAGATAGCTGCTAATGCTATAACTGCAGATAAGATAGCTGCTAATGCTATAACTGCAGATAAGATTTCTGCTGGTGCTATCACTGCAGCTAAGATAAATTCTGGTGCTATCACTGTAGATAAGTTATCTGTAAACTCGACTTCTATATACGTAAATGGTAACGTTATTGAGATAGCAAATGGGGCTATAAATCGAACCCACAGCTGGGGTGCCATCTCCGGCTCTTACATCCTGCAAATACCATACCTAGCTACCAAGGTAACTCTTACTGGGTGTGGTGCAGGGGGCGGCAGGGTTGGTGGCTATAATGGCAGCGGAACCAGCTCTTTTGGCAGTCTTTACGCTTGTGCAGGAGCAGGTGGTGGGGGTGCCTGTAGCAACCTTGCAGTTGACATACCTTCTGGGTACACTCACTTAGCTGCGAATGTAGGCTTAGGTGTGGTTGGTGGTGCAGGTATGGCCACTACTGTGTTCCTTGGCACTTCTCCCAGCGGGCCGTGGTCCCAATTACTAGCATTAGGTGGAGGGGGTGTTGTAACTGATAAGAGACTTTGGCCTTTTACTGGACAGGTCGTTGGGGCGGGAGGTACGGTGAGTCAAATTATCTCGGGTCGCACAGCTAACGGATCTGCCGGTAATGCCACTATCAGCACCTCTAATGCATTTACCTTCTCCATGTCTGGAGGGGAGGGGGGTGAAGCTATGACTGGATATGGCTCTACTAGGAGTGACTGGGAGCACGGTGCAGGGGGTGTCGGATTACATGCTGGTGGTGGAGGTGAGAGTCTCGGGTTTGGTTGTGGTGTAGGGGGTGGTGCTGGGTATACGAATACTCCCGGTGGTGTCTTCAAGAATTATATCGCAGGTGGGCCGGGGTTTTTGAACGTTACATTTGGGACATAATATGAAAAACTACTTAGAAGTAAATCAAGATGGGTTAGCCATTGGGGGTGTGTATCAAAAAAGCATCTTCACGGACGATGCTATGACTATTAATTGGGTGGAAATAATCAACGATGCTCAGGTAGGGTGGACATGGGATGGTTCCTTATGGACTGCACCACAAGCTATCATGGTACCTGTAGAGGATATCCGAGTTAAAAGAGATCAGCTGTTGTTAGATTCTGACTGGAGGGTGTCCGTATCTGATTACCCTAATGCCGATATAGCCGCTTGGGTTGCATACAGGGCTTTACTGAGGGACTTCCCTTCAACTTATATACCAACAGAATATCCAGAGTGGCCCACAAAGCCCTCTGGTTAGATGCGAGGACTAACAATTGACTATTAACATTAAACAAGTAACAGGTGAGGATATCCTTATTAGGTACAATTCTTTTAAGCCCCTTATAGAGGCAGCTCTAAAACACAGTTCTGGTGAGTGGACTGTAGAGCAGATCATTAAAGGATGTGTCTCAGACCCTAGCAACTTCCACCTGTGGGAAGTATTTGATGATGGTGAGTTTGTTGCTGTTGCTACTACAAGGTTCATCCAATATAACAGCTTTAACTCTGTTCATATTATAACCTTAGGTGGCAAGACTAACTCTAAGATGTCCGAGTGGACTACAGAGTTTGCTACACAGATGGAGAAGTTCCCACAGGTTGACTGCTTGGAGTTCACTGGAAGACGTGGATTACTTAAGCCCCTTGAGAAAGCTGGCTGGAAGGAACGGTACACTACAATGAGATTAAGTTTAAAGGAGACCTTTGATGTCTAAATTAATAAAGATTTATGACGGTATGACATTTGATATGTCTACTGGAGCAGTAATTGAACATGGTGCAGTTACATACCATGCAGAAGAGGATATCGCAATGTGCGGTGGTGGTGGCCCAAGTGAACAAAAGAGTACCACTGGGTTCGCCTCTGAGTATAAGCCTCAGATAACCTCAATGCTAAACGATGCAGAGTCAGCGTATGACTCAGGTAAACTAGGTAAGGTTGCAGGGTTCACACAGGCTGGACTTGATGCACAGGCCCAAGGGGTTGCAGCAGCTGGTAATCAAACTGGCATTGCTAACACTATGATGGGTATAGCCCAAGCGCCCGTAGATCTCTCAGGTCAACGTGCAGCAGCACTACAGCAAGCCCAAGGTGCCCTAGGTACTTCACAGGCAATGGCTGGACAACGTAATGGTCTTGGTGGTTCTCGTCAGGCAATCAACCAAGCTGGCATTGAACAAAGCTTAGCAGCTAACTTCGCTGGTATTGATCAAGCAGCACAACAGCAGCAAGTGGGTAACCTCAATGCTGCTATGGGTATGCAGGGTCAAGGGGCTAACACCCTAGGTATGATTGGACAAGCACAACAGGCACAGAACCAAGCTCAAGGTGATGCAGATTACACTGCCCTTGCACAACGCATTGGTTTATTCTCTGGTGTTGCACCTAAAGAGCAGACTACTACAAAGACTGGAGGTAAGTAATGGCTGCATTCAACCCATTCGCACCCCAAGGACCCAGTAAAGCTGGGGCACCTCAGGTTCAAGGACATCAAGCACCTAACGTACAGATGCAAAATACACCTAGCTTAACTCAGCAACTAGCACCCACTGTCTTCAACAAGGCTATGGATAGTGAAGTTGC
>TARA_R110000764_G_scaffold41605_1_pt1 | contig 13875 bp, 14 predicted proteins | sample TARA_R110000764 | Tara Oceans TARA_R110000764 (sample SAMEA4398111) | marine metagenome | biome: Polar Biome; feature: [SRF] surface water layer (ENVO:00010504); material: water (ENVO:00002006), including particulate matter (ENVO:01000060) such as... | depth 5 m | reverse complement strand
GAATGCCGCTTTGTCACGGCGCAATTCTTTGTATGCTTTATCTAAAACTTTTGCACGTTCTACAAAATAGCTTTCAGTTACTACCTGTTCGCCAAATAAATCTATCTGCGTCATTTGCTCAAAGTCTGATTCCTTAACTTGCCGAATAATAGCCTCGGCTTCGAAGGCATTACTGGGGTTTGACTTTGCTAAAACCGATACAGCAGCAGACTGTAAATCAGGATCGTCAATAAGCCTACCAACTATAGCAGCGTAATTTGGAGAAATAACGCCATTTATTATTGCCATAAAAGCATTATCGCCTAAAAGCATCATACCTTGCGCTTGCCTAACAACCTGAGATCTAGGTGGCAGACTATTTATTACATCAACATTTATGTTGGGATTGTTTGTTGCCTCTCTTAAAACCTTGGCAGCATCAATAACAAGCTGAGGATCATAACTATCTTTGGGAGCATTGGCGATATTTTTTATTGCCGACTGAACTCTTGATTCTACTGGCGAAACACCATCAACTTGACGATCTTTGTATGCGTATAAAGTTATCTCCTGAGAAGGATCTTGGGCCTTAATGCGTTTGGCTAAACCCAATCTTTGGTGTCCGTCAGAAACAACAACGCGACCATCTGCATATTCATAAACAGTAATAGTGCCAGCAAGATTTTTGTCCCACTTTGTATCCTGGAGGCGCTCGGTAACGCCAAACTCATCGCCACCAGATTTAAACTGAAAGGTTTTGGCATCAATGCCAATTTCATCAGGCTCATATTTAAATATAACGCCGTCAAGATTATCTACAGATCTCTGAGCAGCTTCTACATTTATTGGCGAAGAAGGCTCGTCAGGAATCCTTGAGGGCTTGCCCTCGACCAGAGCGGCACTAGCACCAGCCAATCGGGACTCATGTTCAAAATCAGCCTCGATCTGGACTTCTGACTGCAATGGGTTTGATGCCTCGATATCAGCCTGATCCTCTAAAGCATCAATTACGGCTTGATCTTCTGGATCTAAAGGCTTCTTCATTTTGCCTTTGAGAACGTCCCAACCTTTACGACCTTGCGCGGCAGTCATTCTAATACCAGCCCCAGCAGCCGGCATAGCCGCACCGAATGCAGCTTGCATACCTACATTCATGAGGAAGTCCTCGTAGGTGTAATCAAGGCCAAGCTCATCATACCATTTTTTAACATCAAGCTCAGTTGCAGCGCCGGCACCAGCGTTTACGGCAGCACTTTGCGCTATGTTTTTCCAGAGAGTTTTGGACCATCCACCGAACGGCATAGTTGCAGCAGTAACAGGATCGCCAAACCCTGTCCCCATGCCGCCGACAAATCTAGCAGATCCCTTTACAAACCCTGGGTTATTGCGAGAGAGCCGTGCAATATCAGCTTCTTTTTGATTGACAAAGCTTTTCATCAAATCATCTATTGCCGCAGCGTTTATCCCAGCCAGGTTTTCTGGAAGATCGTCTTTATTGTCTTGTATGTACGAATATATTTCGTCGGCTTTTCCAGTGTACCTGGAAGACATCGCATCAAACAACCAAACCGCAGGGTTCTCAAAATCTGCACCTGTCTCGTTTAGCTCCTCGATAATGGGAGACCAAACATCAAGTAAAGTAAATCCCTTGCTGTTCCCGCCTGTACCACCAGTGTACTTCATAGCGTCGAACGCGCCGGTAAGGTTTTCGGTAAACGTGCTAGGCGGGGCAGAAAGCCCTTGCTGGGGAAGAACGTCTAATCTGTCTGGCTTGTCAAAGTTCATTTCGTAGCCTCAACTAGCTTCAACATATCAAAGACAACTAATTCTTCGTTCTCATCAAAAACATATTTTGGCTGTCCAACATTAGGATTTCCATATGCTATGATATAATTGTCGCCACCATATGATACTGCTGTATAGTTATTGTCACGCTTAAACATTCCCCGACCAGAAATAGCTTCCGCATATTCACTGCTAAGAAATTGGCCACCAGATGCAAGAGCCAGCATTGACGGTGTAATCGCCTTCAGTGCCACCTCTACGTCATCAGCAGTTAGACTAGGCGGCACATACGTCTCAATCCCACGAACCTCTTGAATGCCACCTCGCCCAGCACCATCAGCGCCAAGCGCCATATCGATTGCTTCACCCCAAAGATCTTCATCGAAAACTTCTTTGTTTCTGGCTATTTCAGCATAGATAGCTGTAGCAACATCGCGAGTAATCCCAATCGAATTTGGCTGGAACACAAGTGGCCCAGTAGTCTTTGCGCGGAATAATGTTTCAGTATTTGTGGAAGTAAATTCCGCAGGTTTAAAGCCACCCTTGATTAGGTCCATTCCCTTTAGAGCAACATTAGCCGCAGTCATTCTGTCGCTTGCAACTAAGGCACCGATGCCGGCAAACTCTGGAGCCGTCTTGGAAATTTCAGCAAGCATGTCTGGAGCTGCCTGTGCACCACCATCAACAATAGCACCCAAAAGATACATTTTCTGAGAGCGGTCTGAACCGTCAACTACCTCAGCCAACATAGTTCTTTCTTGCGGCGTGAAGTATGTAGCCGGCGTTGAATACTTAGAAGAAACGATCTTCGCATCAGCTACGCGCTTCCTCATAGTTTCAAGTGTGGCGTCTGGATCTGAGAAGTTAATAGGAGTTATTTCAATGGGGTTCCCACTAGCATCATTAAGACCAACACGCATAGCATAGGATAAAGGATCTTTTGCCAGCTCCGCTTCCATACCTGATAGCATTTTCTTCGCCAGGTCGTATGTCTGGATCTCAACAGGCTCATCAATACCAGGATCTCCGATGCCTTCGATGCCCTCATAAATAGATCTAAGATATCCAGCAGCCTCCGCCGGAGTCATGTTTTCCATGTCCTCAACGGTTTTGCTTGTGATGTTCAAAGCCAGAGCATCGATTTCAAGATCACCAGCCAAATCTTTAGGAACCCTGACCGTGATTCTGCGCAAGATTTCGGTAATATCTTTAATATCAACGGGCCGACCAGAATCAACCAAAGCTTGAAAGTCTTTAATTTGCTGGTCAAGGCCATCAATAGTAGGTTTAAACGCTTTGGCCCGCGCTACTTCATCAGCCTTCTTAGATGTCTCAGCAGCCTTTATTGCTTGATTAGCAGATGCTAAATATTTCTTAGCAGTGTTTAAAGTCTCAGCTTCTATAAGAGTATCAACGCCAGCTTGACCCATACCCTCAAGACCCTGGCTAAGAGCCTGGACCTCCGCAGTTAGATCTTGCGGTGTCATCTTTCTAAATGCAGCAGCTTTCTCCATGTTAAACTCTAAAACACCAACGGCATCTCTGGCACCAGCACCCAAGTCTCCGAGCGTGTCCGCTGTCTGAGTAAGCTTCAAAACATCGTTTTGACTTGGCATACCGCCCAGCGCCAAAATGCGAGACAGCTCATTGGCGTCAGACACAACAGCATTAGCCTCACCTTGAGCAACTCGGAGCTTAGAATTGTAATCCGCCCGTAAAGATTTTCTAACGCTTTGGGTTTCCGTGAGGGTCATGCCAGGAAGAGCGTTGGTCTCCATTGACGTGAGGATTTCTTCCTGTCGCTCTAATGGCGCAATGTTAAATTCATAAGTTGTTTTTTCTCTATAAGCGGCATTATATGTTCTATCATAGAAAGCATCCGCCTGTTCTTTAGTAGCTCCCATACCAAGAAGTAAATCTGCCTCTGCAGAAATTTGGTCGCTCAAGTCTTTTATTGTCGTGCCTGGAACGATTGCGTCAGACAATATTTGATTAAACGCACGATCCGCAGTTTGACCTCTTTTGGCTGTCTGTCTGCTGGCTTGTAACTTTACATAATAATTTGAGTATCTTGATTCTGCTTTTGCTACGCCAGTGGAAAGGCGTGTTTGCAACATTATCGCCGCTTCTGGATCTATTGCATCCAGTGAGGCAGAGTAACCATCCTTGATATCTGCAAGCTGCGTTTGAACAGCAGTAAATGATGTTTGATTTTTTTCGGCATTATTTAAGATCTTTGAAATCTCAAGCTCGGCTTCGTTCTGTATTTCGGCTACAGCAACACGACTTCCCAAAGCATAAGCGGAACGCTCTGCAATCGTAGACGGGCCACCGCCCTCCTGTATCGCCTCTAAAGTAGGACGTGCACCTTCGTCGCGCACACGTTCTTGCCCTCGAATTTCAGCAGCTTCTGCGCCCTGTTTAAAGGCAAAGTCTGACATACGATTGACTTGCTCAGAAATTGTCTGACCCAACCGCGCTTGCTCTCGCGTGGCTGCGAAATCAATTTGTTGCGGTTGACGGGTCTGTAGGCCGATGCGCTGATATCTTGGAAGGATTGCCATGTATTAACCTATGCTAGTTGTCCGTACCGATATGCACCTTGGCCGAGGGTTCCGGCTGCGGATACATAAGAAGATAACTGTGCTGATCGTCCAGCAGATTGATATATGCCGGCTTGCGTACTCGCCTGGCCAAGCGCCAGTAGAGCGTTGTCTTGAGCTATTTGACTTTCTCGCGCACCTTCTGAAAGTGCATACTGCTGAATTACAGCCGCAGATCCAGATGTCGGATCTACTCCACCAGCAGCCGATCGAGATATAACTGCGGCCAGCGTTTCATTTAGATTGCGCAAAACATCTGCGCCCTTCTGCTTATAGCCAATAGCCTCAGCCCTACCTCGAAGCTCTGCTTGTTCAGCTTGCATTCCGTATTGACGCTTTTGAGCTTTGCCAGCAGCGATAGTACCTAGAGCTGACACTCCGGCACTAGCGATCATTAGTGTTGGACCTAAACCAGACATATCAATTCCCCACGCTTAAACGATATTCAAGACCCAGTACGGTCATCTTCAACGGCACAGATTGGCTTATCGTTATCTGCCCTGTGCCACTATACCCAAGAATGCCATGCACAGTTTTTATGCCAGTGAACGGCTCTACTGCTGAATCCAATACGCTTTCGCCAAAATTCCTAAATGGAACTTGCTTGCCGTTTACCGTCATGTCTTGGGTGCTGTTTACGATTGCGTCAACTTGAGTAATGCGCTTCTTAAACTCCTGCACAGATCCAGATGCCAACACTGGTTCTGAAGGCATTGTTCTGGCTGTCACAGTATAATCAATTCCAACCTGGTAGCTGGACGTTGCCGGTGAAAGGAACGTGATTGTATATGGTGACGCTGGGACCACCTGAGAAGGCTCTATAACGCCATCACGAATGACAGATACAGTCTCGCCCCGTAGCTGATCCATGTTCACTGAGGACGCCGCTCCGCCGCTCTTGGCGCTATCGAGTGTGTAATCAGAGCTAAACTTTTCGAGCATGTAATTGGCGACACCATTAACGGTACGCTTAACGATCACATAAACATCAGCAATCTCTACACCGACAGCGATGAAATCACCGTCAGTCGTGAACCGACTTGGAGCAATGACGTTCTGACCAACCAATATAGAATACACGGCCATCGACCCATCAGTGCCATTCACAATGAACAGCCGATCTGATTCATCTGTAGATGCAGCCCTACGCGCAGCCATATCAATAGGATCTTTCAGCAAGTGAGAGCTGAGAGCAGATATGTTCTGGACCTGATAGGATGCTGTCGTATCGCCAAACTGGAAGGCATTGATAGACTTACCCTGGCGCTGAATGAACAGAGACGCGCCGTTGAGATCCTCAATCGGAATACCCGCCTTTGATCCAAGTCTCGTCTGTGGACGAACAAAGAACGATGATGGAGTAATAGGGTTATCGCCGGTTTGCAGGACGACGAACTCTCCACCAGTGGTAAAGATCCGAAGGTCGTTACCAGCAAATAGATTTACGATTGAATTGAGCTGGTTTGTGTTGATTGTCGCTTCGACGCTTTCATCATCCAGGCCACTTCCGACACCGAAGTTAAAGTAATCTATAACCCTTGAACCCCAAACAGTGTTGGGCCTGGATTTAGATCCACCAAAATACAATCGGCCTTCATGGAACGCAGTAGACCTCGGCCATCCACGAGTGTTGGACCACACGTCCTCATACCCGTGTTCGCTTTCCCAGTTACCGGCAGTAATTGCGGCAGTGTCGAAGAAGCTTACTTCAGTTACAGCCTTCATTTCCGTAGCGGAAACAAACTCTACATAACGGGCGCGGCCAAATGTGCTGAGAACTTGAGCATATTCACCAACAGCAGATTCAGCAAATGCCTCCACCTTATATCCAGTTGTTGCATCTGGAGCCGTGTCCCATGCGGGATACACCGTAAGTACCTTTGTCGATGCAACGTAATCTTCAACATGGCGGGCTTGCCCAGAACCAGTGCCAGAGGTTAAAGTTATAAACATCCCGTTTGGCTGGTCATCTGTATAGCTCGATGACGCCTTGAGGGTGATTGTGTCAGCACCGCCAGCCTGAGCAGTCCCCGTTTGGGTTGTTGCAGCAGATGCCGTAATAGTAATGTTGCCAGCAGTGGCGCTGGGAGTAATCGTAAAGTCTGGTTGGTGCACATCAAACGCATAGGGATACTTAGGAATATTCTTGAGCGGCAGGTTTTCCAAAGTCCAAGATGTATCGCTGTTCCTTACCAACCGCTTGGTTTGCAGATCCTCATGGCAGAGAATGAGCGTATCGACAGCCTGAGTGTAGTTGATCTCATCAAGCATGGCAGTCGTGATCGCCGTTGCTGCTAGGTAATCATTGCCAGACCCATTAATGTTTGTCTGTAAAACGCCAGACTTGAAAACATAGATACGCTGATTGACCAGAACCAATAGGTAGCTGTCACTAACACTGTACTCAAAGGGAATAACCTTGAAGTCTGTAAACGTAGCGCCAAAGTCATATATGAACTGAAGACCATCACGGCGTTTAAAGCCACCTTGAGGCTGAATGATTATATTCGTAGCCTCTTCAAGAGCGTTTTGATATTGCTGAAGATCCGTTCGCGCACGCAAAAGTGGATCAAGCTCACCAACTGAGAAATTAGTTTGGAACTGTATGATCCGCATTTTAGTATCTCACATCGATAAGGGAGTAATCCTCAATGATCTGTGGCGGCTTGCCACGGCTGTCTACGTTCATTGCCTCACGCATAAGACCACCACGACCGGAATCGGCTTGAGAGCCATATGCCAGAGCGCGGAAATAATCTGCCTTGGACACCTGGTCTGTAATTACGAAAGCAAGCTCAGAAGCTACTGCGGTACGAAGCAATCGCACAAAGTAGTTTGGCATTCTGCTTTCTGCTACGGACGCCTGGTAATCGACGAAGACTTCTTCAAAGTTGGTGTAGATCTGATCGCCGTAGATCTCCCAGCCGTATCGAACCGGCTGCTGACCCAAGCCAGAACTTTGGAATAATGCGATAACACCAGAGAGCATATCGCCAGGAAGCTGGTACGCATACTTCCACTCATCAACCGGAACCGTTGACAAGCGGCCTAGCTGTTGCTTTTGTACGCTCCAGCTCCAGAGATAGTTTGATATAAGCGTATCACGAACATCTGGGTAGAGCCGGTCACAAGCCTGTGCCGCATCAGAACCCTCCGTGAAAGAAGAGATTGGCGCAGCTCCTAGAAGTATCATAGCGTCTGAGCAGATTGAAAGTGAAGTATCACCAGCGGCCATTTTACTCTCCTGTTAGTGGGGAAAGGGGGCCGAAGCCCCCTAACCTTATACTAGAACTGCCGATGTGATAACGCCAGAACTATTGGTAGCAACGACGATCTGACCGCCATCGCTTCCGTATGTGTAGATCATATCACCTGTAGTGATTAAGCCTTCAACCGTATTGAAGTAACCGGAACCGGCAATAGCCGCCTGGTTATCAGTAGAGGAAGAATAGCTATACATTGCAGGAGAAGCACCGCTTTTAGAAGCAGCAACAGTTGACCAATTTTTACTTACGAATGCCATTGTCTATTCTCCTTATGCTTCTGTACAGGCGATTTTGACAATGCCTTCGCCGTCGATTGCAACGGAACCGGCAGAGAACATCGAGCTAACCAAGAACGACGTCTTTTCTGGGACGTAGTTGACTTCAGTTTTCTGCGACATTGACTCAGCGTAGCCCATAGAATCTTTGTGCCAAGCGAAACAGGTACGAGTAGAAGGCTTAGGAATGCCACCTTCGTCACGATCACCCATTGTCAAAATGTTAAAGCCCATGAAAGTGTTGATCTCACCTTGGACCAAAGCTTTTACCGCAGCAAAGTCTTGGCTTGTGATCTCTTGCTCACCGAGCAGTGAATCGAGCTGTGTTGCATGCATCAACAAATAACGGCCCTCGGAAGGTACGTTTTTCTCGTTAAGAGCTTTTGCTGTTGCGCGTAGCTTCTCGATATTCATGTCAGTGTTACCACCTGGGCCAACTGTTGTTGCAACAGTTGATGTGCCACCAGCGGCATTCAAAGAATCAATACAGATCTGGTCCATGCGACGAGCAATAGACTTAGATACTACTTGAACCAACTCAGAACGCTCATCGAAATTGATGTGCGACTGTTGGAAGATGTCTGAGTATTCTGCCGCGATGTAATCTTCCATCGTTGCAGTTACCTGACCGTAAGTTACGTTCAGTGGGGTGACATCAGTTTGTGGAACACGAAGTGTTGCAACACCTTTCCCGATTGTTGGGAACTTTACAGTGTTACCAGCTACTCCGCTGCGAGTCCGCATCGTGCCGCGAAGCAACGATTCGGCTTGATACGCTTGCTTAACCTCAGAATCGAAGAGATCAACAAACGCCGTTGAGACGTTAATCGCCATTAGCAAAACCTCATTTTGCGTTTCAATTAAACGCTTCCGTTATCCGAGGTTTCGGGCGGTCGCTTGCGCGTTATGGCCGCGCCAACCAGTAGATTACTACATCTAACGGGCCGAGCACGGTTAGCCGTTACAGCTAAATTACACGCAAGCGATACTTATTGCAATAGTCTAGGCTTTATTTTGAGATTGGAACCATTTTTGTTCTATGCTCGTTCGCCAAGAGGCATCGCTTTTCCATCGGGGATCTGCAATCGCAGAATCAAGATCTGACTTAGAAAAGTCCGATTGGCTTACTACCGGCTTGATCGGGATGTTCTCATTCGTGATCGCCTGATGGTACTTCAAGAACGCATTGATCGCGTCTGCATTGTTCAGTGAGTAGGCAATCGCCTCACGCTCAGAGTTGTTCAATGGAGCCTTCATCAGGACACGCTCTGTCATCTGGATCTTCTCAGAGGCGTTGACCCCAAGCTTGTCCATCTCAGCGCGTTGATCGTACTGTACGCTCTCTTGATCGTCTTTGGATAGAGCTAGTACACGTCCGGCCAAGTCTTCGAAAGCACCTTGGCTAATCCCGTTTTCTTTAGCCCAATCCTGATAAACGGCGACAGTCGGATCTTCAGCATCCAAACCCTGATCCGAAAGCGCAGAAACATCATACTGCTCCGGCGCTTTATGCTTGCCCGACTTAAACTTCTTTTCAAGCTCTGCATAACTTTTTGCCAACTTCTCAACATCAGGGCCGTCCTCATCCCAAAACTTCTCAGGGTAATAATCAGGGCGCTCCAATGGATCATCATTGTCTTCAGCCTGTGCCTCACCTTGTGGTTGCTCATGTACTGCAACAGGCGCATCCTCTTGCGGAGCCTCCTGCTCTGTCACGTTTATCATTGGGGCATCAGCCTCAATTTGTTCCGCCATTGCTTCAGCCATTGTTTGACCTTCCTATTCTTTTTTCAATCATGCGAACCATCTCAGCCATGCCTGTTCTGACATAGCCAAAGCTCGCATCTTCTCCTGGGAACCAAGTCGGTTGCTCAATAGTAATACTTCGCAAATGACTTAATACTCTCGCCCCTTCAGTGCTTTTAAACACTTTGCCATAGATCATATCTATATCTGCGGCTTTTGGAGCCTCACTTGTTGCCTGGGTTAAACCTTCCCAGCCCTCCGGTGAACTCATTGCATCGCCTCCATTGTTGCCCCACCATCATCAGCAGCCTGTGGCCCTTGTTCAGCCATCATTGCTTGCTGCATCTGTTGCATCTGCATTTCCTGCTCTTCTGGAGTAGAGAGCAAATCTTGCTTGATGTTCATCTTTTCGGCAATAAACGCAGTGATCCGAGGGATAGACAGTGCCATCTGTCCCTGTTGACCTAGACTGTTTGCAATCTGCATAAACTGCACGATATCGTTTACGTCTTGTAGCTTCTGCGCTTGAGCTAAAGGCGCAACCGGAGTGACCTTCACCTCAACACCATTCACCTTGAGCGGCAGATCTATGTAACCCTGCTGATCCAAGATGTATAAAATGCGAGATACAAGCGGAACCATTGTCTCATCAATCAATCGACCGAATGCAGAACCGAGGTTAGTTGCAAGCTCACGGGATCTCTCAGCAATCTCAGTCGCAGACCGAGCAGACATATTATCCGGCGGCAAAGTATCATCCATAAGGATTTTCTTCACGTTCATGCGAAGATCATTCATTACGATCTGACTTACATTAAAGTCACCAGTGCGGGGCAATGGAGCCAGTGATGCACCCTGTGGACCACCATTTCGCGCAACACCAATAATAGCGCCAGGCTGGATCTTGATGTTTTGCGGGTTGAGAACTCCATCATCTGCTGCTGTATAAACGCCAGAGATAGCCAGTGAAGCATTCTTCAAGACCAGCTCAACAGTCTTGTTAAGCGTCTTAATGTCAGAGAGGGCTGTGACCAAAGGACCACGGCCATAGATCTCGCCGGCAACCTTCATGTATCGGGCCACGATGAAGGGAGAGGACTTCATTGTGCGATACACTAGCTCTTGACGCTTGCGCGGCCAGACAACGTGGTAGCAATACACACCCTGTTCATAGTCATAAATAACCGCGTCCATCAGTTCTATCTCTTTAGACGGAGAGTTTGCTATCGCTTCGGCCAGCTCAGTTGTTATTTCGGCATCAGGAAACTCTTGCGGTATCGCTTCTGCTTTCATACGCAGTTTGCGATATACGTTATCTACATTGCCAAAACTGCCCTCTTCGATTGCGACAAGATACTGAGGGATCGGCGTGAAACGAATAGGTGTAGCCTCATCGCCAGGCGTTACCATCATAACGGCAGTACCCACACAAAGATCGAGAAGGAACTCACCCATTGCAAGATCGAAGTTAGTCTGACGCAACGTCTCAAACATACGAGTTGTATATGCGTCTAAGGCAGATTGAGCCTGTGGCCGCTGTTGTTCCGGAACGCCAGTACCGGCCTCAAGACGGCACCATTCCTTTTGCGGTGGGAACAAGCCAGCTTGGATTCGGTTGGCGAAGCGTTGAGTGGCGTGAATAGCCGTAGAGTCAAAGACCCTAGACATCTTACCCTTACCAGCCACGCCGCCCTCATAGTAACCTGAGTACAAATTGCGCTGTGGCAGAGCGAACTCATAGCATTCCTCATAGATCGAACGCCATTCGTCCTTACGAGCCTGAGCCTTGGCCTCACGTTCAATGATATCTCTTACATTCAGCCGAGCCATCTAACTATCCTTTTTATTGTTCTGGGCAAAGTTACGCGCTGCCTCAGCGGCCAATACGAATATTTGCCGTACCGCTTGTGAACTCACCAGCCTTAAACCCAGCGCGATATAGAGCAACGCCAGACGGCTCGAAGCCATAGGTTTCAGTAGGAGAAGTAAATGTATCAACATCACGCGCATCGTTATCTGCATCAGCCGTATCGAAAGCTCTCTGCACTGTGATTGTTCCTACAAACGTGCCGGAAATTGAAAGGTTGAACTCCTTCGTGGAGTAGATCCAATCAGTGAAGGTGTTCTGAGCAGTCAAAGCCGCCGTAACAAGGCCGGTGTCTTTTGATAAAACAGCCATTTACTTGCCCTTCTTTTTAACAACAGGTTTCTTTACTTCCACCTTAATCGAAGGCTTCTCTTCTTTTGCAGGTGCTTTAGCAGCTTTCCTCAAGTCGTATAATTTTGTGAAATCTTTAATGCGGGTCATGCGGATGCTTCCTTTATGTTCAGCAATAGCTTGCGTTTCTTCGCAACCTTCTTGCCTTTTGCTATTACAAACTTCTTTCTGCGGGCACGACCTTCAGCTCTGAGCTTTGCAGCAGCGATAGCTTTCGGGTCAGGCTTTGCAGGACTATCGGCGGATCTTGAGTCTGAACTGTTACCCGACGAGGCTTCCATAGCCGCCCTACCTCGCGCAGCCCGTGCAGCAGTGCGCTCTGGGTTTGGATCATCATACTTCTCGCCCTTTATCGCGGCAGAGAAATAACCCAAGTCAGTTTTAACGTCAGCCTTTATGGCCTTATAATCAGACTTGAGACGCGCCTTAGCGCGAGTAGCAATACTTGGCCTGGCCGGTGGTCTCTTGGATGTTGCAACCATTAGCTTCCACCGCCTAGCTTTGTTGACTTGGGCAAGTCACCTGGGCCTTCGCGACGAGCTGGAGAAAATAAAAGCCGCATACCACCGCTGCGCTTGATCCGGCGTCGAGACTGAACACCCTTCATCTCAGAAGCATACTCAGCATCAGCACGTTCTTCAGATCGTGTTTGAGCAGCCGAAGCATCTTTTTGAGCTTGAGTCGGGGCGGGAGCGCCACCGCCAAAAATTCCAGACATATTAAAACCTCACCATCATGTAGTAGTCAGACCCCTCTGGGCCAAACCTTCTCATAATACTTTCTACCTCAAAATGCAGTGCTTTGGCAAACCTAAATGCAATATCATTTTCAACCTTAACCGTGATTTGAAGCCTTCTGACACCATAATCACTCAATGCGCTATCGGTTACAGCCCTTGCGCCACGGACAAGCGATATCGCGTGGCGGTTAAGACTATCGCCAGGCACCATCCACACCTCGGCCAATCCGGCCCAAAGCATCCTAATGCCAAAGACAGCGATGACCTTGCCTCGGCAGGTGTAAGACCAGCTCCACCCGTCCACTGAATTGTCCCATACATAGTCTAAATAGCCTGGAATATGCTTCGTGTACTCTATGGTGTCTTCAGTAAGTCGCAATCTCTGCAAGTGTTCATAGCGAAGAGGAACGATCTGCTCATCTGCACTCATGCGAAACTGTGGAAGCTGAACCATTCCCATTAGAAGATTTCGAAGTCTGTGCTGGCATTGAACGTCTGGCCACCGGCAAAGCTTGTACCGTATGTGCCACGCCGCAGTTTGCGCTGCTCACCGCCACCGAGCATAAGATACCCGAAAGCATCTCCACAGTGAGAGTGTTCATTCTTTACCGGCGCATCCTTGAAGCGATCTTGACCGGCCCCCATCGACACGCGCTTAAAGAAATAGCCACCGCTTAAAGATTTACGCAGTCGCAAGCATTTCTTATTAACGATAAGGCCAGGCTTGCCGCCCACCAGCCGGTTCATAGGAGCCGCAGCAGCCTCACGTCTTACATTGAAAGCGTTGCTATCTGTTGGTTGGGCGCGGAACCCAATAGATTTTAAGTGATCGAAAGCGGTAACTTCATAGATCTCATCGCGCTTATTACCGGCAGGGTCTCCCCAGATCTGGACCTCCGCCTTATCGAAGCTTGCAGCGATCTTGGCTAGAAGTTCCTGACCGAAACGCTCAAGTCCCATATCGAACGTGACCAGCTCATCTAAGATCTTCCACGCACCGCCAGATGTTCGCTGCCCAAAGATAGCAGCAGGGGTCAAACCAAAGTCAACGCCGATCTGTAGTGGATATTGCGGGTCATACTTAACCTCTGCCGACATCATCTCATCGTCATACTCAGGCCAGACCGGCCTACCTTCTTGCACAAACGTGTACTTGCCTTCAGCATAGCAGCGAATCCAATCAGCATTCTTGCCACCGAGCATCTGCTGGTAGTAGCCATCCGGCAGATGTGTCTTGTTCTCAGCAGACGGATTAACCATCCAC
>TARA_R110000764_G_scaffold10153_1_pt1 | contig 13892 bp, 12 predicted proteins | sample TARA_R110000764 | Tara Oceans TARA_R110000764 (sample SAMEA4398111) | marine metagenome | biome: Polar Biome; feature: [SRF] surface water layer (ENVO:00010504); material: water (ENVO:00002006), including particulate matter (ENVO:01000060) such as... | depth 5 m | reverse complement strand
ATGGCTTGCAACAAGCCCCGCCGTACCTCGGGCGGATCTAAGAAGTTTGTTGTGAAGGCGTGTCAGGATGGCACGGAAAAAATTGTAAGGTTTGGAGATCCCAAATCGACAATTAAGAAGTCCAACCCCAAACGCCGTAAGTCTTTTAGAGCTCGGCACGGTTGTGACAAAGCAGGGGCGAAGAATAAATTAACCGCAAAGCATTGGTCATGCAAAAATTGGTAATGGGATGGAAATAGATATTAAGCTGATGCTTACTCTCGGGGGAATGTTAGTAAGTATTGCAAGCGCGGCGGCAATCGCTCGACAACAGATTAAGCATCTTGAAGACGATATTAAAGAGATGAAATCTGAGTGTAGCAAGATGGAATTACGTCTTGATAGAAATGATATGACAACAAATATTAATGAGCAAAAGCTCAACGAGTTGTCTTCGGTAACTTCTCCAAAAGAGAGAGAAGGTTTAGTTAGGGAATTAGAAGGGCTAAAAAAAGATATTGCCTTTCTGAGCAAAACAGGTAATAATTAATGTCAGAAGAAAAGCAACTTACAGAAAAGCAACAAGCCTTTCTTGAGGCCCTAGTTGGGGAAGCAAGAGGGGACATTCGTTCAGCTATGAGAGTTGCAGGTTACTCTGACTCCACAAAGGTGCACGAGGTAGTAACTCCCCTACGCGAAGAGATTGTTGAGCGGGCTAGCATGATGCTGGCGATGAACGCTCCTAGAGCAACTTTCTCTATGATCGATGTTTTACATGATCCAGCGGCTATGGGTGCTCGCAACGCAGTTGCGGCGGCGAGAGAGATTTTAGATCGTTCTGGTTTGGTCAAAAAAGAACAAATGGAAATTAAGGGGCCAGAGGGCGGTATTTTTATTTTACCTCCAAAACAAGCAGAGCCCGTGTATGATGAGCAAAACGAAGAATAAGTATTGGGATACTAAAAAAAGACCTAATGAAACTGCAAAAATTCCATATGGCTATAGAGCCAGTAAAGATGATCTTCTTGTACTCGTGGCAAACGATGAAATCGTGGTTCATGTCGAGCAAGCAATGGATTACCTCGACAATGGGCAAAGTTATAGGGAAGTCGCTAATTGGCTCTCTGAAGCTACTGGTGAAACGATCAGCCATCAAGGCATTGCTAATATTTGGAAACGCGCTCGCGGGGATACTAGCTCTCGCTCTAGACAACTTAGAGCTAACAAACGAAAAACTGCGCCAAAAACTAAAGAACAACGAGAACTCGCAAGCCTAAAGAAAAAAGAGGCGGCGGCGAAGAGAAGTTTAACCGTAACTAAAAAGAAATTAGGACAGTTAAAAGAGCATGATCAAAATCAAAATAAACTCAGCACCCCAAAACATACATATACCGAGGGGGTTAGCGGTAATTTAGATTTTGATGCTCCGCCCGCAGATAAAGATATTATCTTTGCCCCCAACCCGGGGCCGCAAACAGAATTTTTATCAGCATCCGAAAGAGAAGTCTTATACGGGGGCGCGGCAGGTGGCGGAAAGAGCTTTGGCCTTCTCGCAGACCCGATGCGATACTTCGCAAACGGGAACTTTGTCGGACTTATCCTGCGAAGAACTAACGATGAACTCCGTGAACTCATCTGGAAATCTCAGGAGCTTTACCCGAAAGCGTACCCGGGAGCGAAATGGCAGGAGAAGAAGAGCCAATGGGTCTTCCCATCAGGAGCCAAGCTTTGGATGACATACCTAGAACGTGAAGAAGACGTTCTTCGTTATCAGGGTCAGGCGTTTAGTTATATTGCTTTTGATGAGTTGACACAACACGCCACACCGTTCGCATGGAATTATATGCGCTCTCGGTTAAGAACAACAGACCCAGAGTTGCCAATCTTTCTTAGGGCAACAAGCAACCCGGGAGGCCCCGGGCACTCATGGGTTAAACGGATGTTTATTGATCCGTCACCCGCTAACGCGGCGTTTCCAGCAACTGACATAGATACTGGAAATGTGTTACAATATCCTGAAGGTCACGCCAAACAAGGCAAGCCTTTATTTTACAGAAAGTTTATTCCCGCCACACTAAGGGATAATCCGTATCTCTACAAAGAAGGTGATTATGAAGCTAACCTTTTGTCACTTCCTGAGATGCAAAGAAGGCAACTTCTTGAAGGCGATTGGAGCGTTGCGGATGGAGCGGCGTTCCCAGAATTTAGACAAGCTCACCATGTGGTGGAGCCTTTTGAAATACCCCATGATTGGCGGAGGTTTAGATCTTGTGACTACGGATATTCGTCGTATTCAGCGGTACATTGGTTCGCGATAGATCCGTCTTACGAGACACTGATTGTATACCGTGAGCTTTATGTGTCGAAGCACACAGGCAGAGATTTAGCAAAAGCCATTCTGCCATTAGAGCGCGGTGAAGATATACAGTATGGTATACTGGATTCTAGTTGTTGGCATCAACGCGGACAAATTGGCCCAAGTATAGCTGAAGAAATGATTTCAGAAGGATGCAGATGGCGTCCTAGTGATCGAAGCGCAGGTGCTAGGGTAGCAGGGCGTAACAGGTTTCACGAAGTCCTTAAATACGACAAAGAAACCAAAATGCCGGGCATTGTGTTTTTTGACACCTGCCGACAGATAATAGCAGATTTGCCTGTCATACCGAGTGACCCAAAAGGTGGAGATGACATCGATGTTCGATATCGTAGTGACCACACTTATGACAGCGTTAGGTACGGGATTATGTCTCGTCCAAGGGCAAAATCTCCATTTGATGATTGGGCTTCAAATAAAACAGAACCTAGCTGGAAACCCGCTAGCATGAGCTTTGGATATTAAAAAATATGGCAATAGTAGATAAACCAGACGAATACTTACCTGATAGTAACTCCGCTTCTTTTGAAGAGGGGGATGACGTAGCTCAAGAAAATCTTGAAATGGACGGGGTAGTCGGCTGGGTCGAAAGCCGTTATTCAAATTCAAATAAGTTGCGTGATCAAGACGAAAGTAGGTGGCTAAGAGCCTACCGTAACTATCGGGGTATATACGGCCCTGAAACTCAGTTTACTGACTCAGAAAAGTCACAAGCATTCATCAAGATTACAAAGACAAAAGTATTAGCGTCCTACGCACAAATTGTAGATATTTTGTTTGCAGGTTCTAAATTCCCAATTGGGATTGAAGCACCTCACAATACATTAAATATAGCCAACTCCGCATCCTTTGATCCTAAAGAAGTTACAGAAGATAAAGTAGCAGAAGTATCTGGTGCTAAAGTATCAGCGAGTATTGCTCGCCCTGACATCATGGAGCGTCTTGGCCCTCTCAAGGAAGACCTATCTCGTGTAAAAGAAGAGTTACGCGAAGGTGCAGGTAAAACACCAACTTCATTTACGTTTGAGCCCGCTAAAGAGGTTGCTCGCGGAATGGAGAAAATGATCCATGACCAATTAGAAGAAAGTGACGCAAGTCAACATTTGCGTAATGTAGCTTTTGAAATGTCTCTGTTTGGAACAGGCATTCTCAAGGGGCCTTTTGCTTATGATAAAGAATATCCAAAATGGAATGAAGAGGGGGAATACGAACCTCTATTCAAAGTAATTCCGAAAATCGAGTCTGTTTCTATCTGGGATTTCTACCCAGATCCAGATGCTCGGAATATGAACGAAGCGGAGTATGTCATCCAGCGACACCGTATGAGTCGTACTCAGCTTCGGGCCTTGAAGAACAGACCACATTTCCGTGAGGAGTCAATTGAACTCGCCATTGAATATGGCGCAAATTACCAGCCTGAATATTGGGAAAACGCGCTAGAAGATAACAACATGAACCCTGATGTGAACCGTTTTGAGGTTCTAGAATACTGGGGTATGTTAGATTTAGAAACGGCTCAGGACGCTGATATTGATATTCCTGAGAAGTATTTTGATCGTGATGAAATCCAAGTAAACGCATGGATTTGTAATGGTCAGCTACTGCGTTTGGTAGTTAATCCATTCACTCCTAGCCGCATACCTTTCCATGCTGTTCCATACGAAGTTAACCCGTATTCCTTCTTTGGAGTTGGCCTAGCTGAGAACATGGAAGACACGCAAGAAATTATGAATGGCTTCATGCGTATGAGTATAGACAATGCGGCTCTGTCCTCTAACCTATTGATAGAAATAGATGAAACAAATTTAGTACCGGGTCAGGATCTATCAGTCTACCCCGGCAAAATCTTCCGAAGACAGGCAGGGGCCCCGGGTCAGGCCATCTTTGGCACCAAGTTCCCGAACGTAACAAATGAATGTCTAATGATGTTTGATAAGGCGCGTCAGCTTAGTGATGAAGCCACGGGTATGCCCTCTTATTCACACGGTATGTCTGGTGTAATGTCTGTCGGTAGAACTGCCAGTGGTATGTCTATGTTGATGGGCGCGGCCGCACAAAACATCAAAGCAATTGTCCGTAATATGGACGATTATATGTTGGCCCCATTAGGGCGGGCATTGTTTGCATTTAATATGCAATTCTCTTTTGATAAAGACGTAGCCCAAGGAAATCTAGAAGTTACCGCTCGCGGAACAGAAAGCTTGATGCGTAACGAAGTACGTTCACAACGCTTGCTACAATTTATGCAGATGACTGCAAACCCAGCAATGGCTCCGTTCGTTAAATATGATTACATCTTGAGAGAGATGGCGGCGTCTATGGACTTAGATGAAGAGAAAATCTTAAACGATCCTCGCGAAGCGGCTATTCAAGCTAAAATGATGGCTGAGATAGCGGCCCTTATGCCTCAACCTCCGCAAGGTGCTCCAGAAGGGGCAATGCCAGCGGGTATGGGTGATCCTACAGGTGGAAATATAGCACCGGGAATGGCTCCAGAACCGGGGGCGCAAGGTTTCTCAGGCGCAGGTGGCGGAGATAATGGTGGGCAACAACCCGCACCGCAAGCACCTCCACAGGGCCCAGCGCAATAATGGATAAGATTACTGCAAAAGAGATCCTACCTCTCGTAAATAACGTAGATCAGTATCCCCTTCTGCAATCTTATGTTTCTGCTCGAATAGAAACAATGCGGCAATATTTAGAAAACACAAAAGACCACGTTAAAATTATGGAAATACAAGGGGCAATTGCCGAGCTTCGTAGGTTCCAAACATTGCGTGAACAAGCAATTGAGGGAGCAAAATAATGGCTGAACAAGAAATGACAACAAAAGGTCGTAAGGTTTACCAAGATGAAGAAACTGGAGAGAATTACTCTGAGCGTTCTATCACTTTTGAAACTGAAAATGGTTGGCTAACCATCCCGACTGTTGATGCTGAAGGCAACCAATATACTCAAGCCGAGCTTGAAGAGTTTGTTAGTGAAAACGGCCCTATTGATCCTCTCACAGGTGAAGAGCTTCCACTGTTTGAAACTGTTGAGGACGCAGAAGCGTACGCGCAGGATCGCAGTGATACTCTAATGCCTGAAGATGAACAGCCTATGCAAAATATGATGGGTCTGTACCACGGCGGAATGGCCTGTGGTGATGCGGGTAATGTTGGTTACGACAGCGTGTCAGGTAACCCTATTCCCGCTGGTTCAAACGCCATGAGTGTTCGTGATGATATTCCCGCCGTTTTAAGTGAAGGCGAATATGTAGTTCCCGCTGATGTAGTTCGATACCACGGCTTAAAGACATTTATGGGCCTTCGCGACGAAGCGAAAATGGGCCTTATGATGATGCAAGCAGAGGGTCAGATTAAGTCTCTAGAAGACGAAGAAGAACAAGATACCGTTGAGTGCCCAGATTGCTCAGGCACAGGCGAATTAGATGGTGCCGAATGCGAGCACTGTGAAGGTTACGGTTACCATTATGCGGACGAAATTGAATACGAGGAATCCGATAGCGAGAGCTCTGAGGACACCGAAGTTTCGGACGAGGAAAGTATTGCCGAAGAAGGGGAAGGGCAGTTTCAAGAGGAATATGAAACACCCGAAGGCAATACAGTAAATACGGCTGTTAACGAAGTCGTAGAAGAATTTATGACGCCTTATGACGTTGATTTAAAAGACGAGGAAGACTTGTACCCAACTAAACAAGGCCAGTTTGCTTACAAACCTTCGGTGAAGTTCGCCGTAATGAAGATGAAGTAAGACACACACAATTTGCGTGGGAACGGGCTACCCGCAGACCCTCTCAATTTCGAGAGCTACTTTGAGGCCCCCAAGGAGTAAATATGGCTAAATACCAAGGTGCGTACCGCAATGAAGCGGACGCAGAAGAAAACTTGCAAGATCCTGTGCAAGAAAATCAACAGGCAGACAACGTGAATGCAGACCCAGATGAGGGTACATTCAAAAAACGGTACGGTGATCTTCGTAGGCATATGCAACAGTCTATGCAACAAAAAGACGCCGCACTCACCCAGATGCAAGAGCAATTAGCCCAAGCAACTAGGCAACAAATTAAGTTCCCCAAAACTGAAGAAGAAGTGGCGGCGTGGACTGCAAAGTACCCCGATGTTGCCGCAATTATTGACACCATTGCCCAAAAGCGAACGCAGGAAGCATTGGCTGTTGGGGAGCAAGAGCTCAATAAAGTAAAACAGCTTGAAGTTAAGCTTAACCGCGAAAAAGCTGAAAAAGAACTACGAGATACCCATCCAGATTTCGATAAAATCAGATCTAATAAAGATTTTCACGAATGGGTGATGGAACAGCCTCAATATGTTCAAGATGCTCTTTATAAAAACAACACAGATGCTAGAGCGGCTTCCCGTGCAATTGATTTGTACAAAGCCGATAAAGGCATCAGGCGAAAGCGTACGGCTAGCCCGCAAGATGCGGCACGTTCAGTAGGACGTACAAGCAGTGCTAACGCCCCAGTATCAGGACGATCTCGTTTCTCAGAGAGCCAAGTACAGAAAATGTCCCCAAAAGAATACGATGCAAATGAGGACGCTATACTTGAATCTATGAGAAGTAATTCGTTTGTTTACGATTTATCTGGTGGAGCAAGGTAAAACCACTTGTAAAGGTACAGAACTCGTGGTATACTAACATCAGCTAAAGGAAAAATTAACATTAGTTAATTGAGTACTAAGTGCAGGGAGCCGCGTCACTAGACGCCTACCTCCAAAAATTAACTTTCAGAATATATAGATAAGAACACCTGAAACGTTTGGCCCTTGCCACTAATCTCGTACAAGATTAGGTGCAAAGTTACCCAAGTAGTGTCAGCCCTTAGCCCCTATAAAGTTTCTGTTCAGTACCAACTAAACCTCAATTCGGACACAGATCCGATTGTTTAGCCTACTCAACAAGGAGAATATTATGGCTTTTTCAAGTGCAGGGGGTCATACTAACTTACCTAACGGTAACTTTAGCCCCGTAATCTACTCACAGAAGGTTCAAAAAACCTTCCGTAAATCTTCTATTGTAGAAGATGTAACAAATACCGATTATTTTGGTGAAATTGCGAACTACGGTGACAGCGTTCGTATTATCAAAGAACCGGAGATCACAGTTAGTGCGTACCAACGTGGTACAGCATTGGCAACTCAGGCAATCGCGGATGCCGATTTTTCACTTATCGTAGATCAAGCAAACTACTTCCAGTTTGCAATGGACGATATCGAAACCGCTCACTCACACGTTAATTTCATGGATCTGGCAACAGACCGTGCGGCTTATCGTTTGCGTGACGAATTCGATGGTGAAGTTCTTGGCTACCTAGCTGGCTGGGAAAAGAATGGTAGTGGCGATTGGATTCGTCGTACAGCCGCGAACGGTGTAAAAGCTGATTCAACTGCTGGTGCGGACGAATTGCTTGCAAGTAACCAACTAAGCATACTTAATTTTGGTGGTGCTGACTTGGGCGTTGCGGGTGAAGTAACTTCAATCCCTCTAGCCGCTGGTGGTGGCGCGTCTGGTATCACATCTCCTCTAGCTATGCTTAACCGCGTTGCTCGTCAGATGGATCAGGCTAACGTTGACACTGAAGGACGCTGGTTCGTTGCTGACCCGGTATTCTACGAAATCTTGATGGACGAGGGATCTAAGTTCGTTGATCGTGACTTCGGCGGTGGCGATGAAATTCGCAATGGTCGTGTAGGTACTGGCCTTATCCGTGGTTTCCGCGTGTATAAGTCTAACAACCTTCCATATGTGGGTACTGGATCAGGTACAACTCTTTCTACAGGTTCCGAAACTAACTTCGGCGTCATGGTAGCAGGACACGATTCAGCGGTAGCAACTGCACAACAGCTTGCTAAAACTGAGTCTTTCCGTGATCCAAACACATTCGCGGACAAAGTTCGCGGGATGCAACTTTATGGCCGGAAGATCCTCCGCCCTGAAGCATTGTTCACTGCAAACTACAACGTAGCGTAAAATATTGGGGGTGCTCTCTTTATGGGGGCACTCCCTTTATGTTTTAGAGAGATGAATTATTGTGTCTACATACCTTGATCTAACAAACCAATTACTACGAAGACTAAATGAGGTTGAGATTGCTCAAGCTGATTTTCCTTCAGTGCGTGGTGTTCAGGCAACGGCAAAAGACGCAGTTAAAAATGCAATCGCAAAAATCAATCAAGCTGAATACGAGTGGCCGTTTAACGCAGTACAGCACACTCAGCTTTTAGTAGTAGGTCAGGAAGAATATTCATGGCCTCAATATTTAAAAGTAGCTGACTTTAACTCATTCCAACTACAGCCGAATAGTAGTCTTGGGGTGCAAGCTACCCAATTAAAATTTATTGATCGCGACACTTATTATAGAAATTTTAAAGATCTAGATGATAACGCGGGTGCCACAGGTAGGGCTATTCCTACAACGGTAGCTGAAGGCTTTGGGAACGGATACGCCGTAACCCCATCCCCTGATCAAGCGTATACAATCAAGTTTAGGTATTACCAAACTCACAACGATTTAGTTGCTTATGGTGATTTAACTCGTGTCCCAGATACTTACGACAATGTGATTATCGAAGGGGCTCTAATGCAAATGTATATGTTTAGAGACAACATGGAAGCCGCAGGTATTTCCGCTCAGTTATTCCAACAAGGCGTAAAAGAGATGCAAGGCATTCTAATGAATAAATATGAGGCAATTAGAGACACTCGTATTTCTGTAGACATCCGAAGCAATAGGTTATTCATTTAATGCCAGATCGTATTCAGTCATTTAAAGTTATCTGTGGCGGCGGTCTAAACTCAAATGAGAACCATCTTGATCTCTCAGAGAACAACCCGGGGTCGGCCACCCGTCTAGTTAACTACGAAGTTAGCTTGTATGGTGGGTATAGGCGTATTGAAGGTTTTCAACCTTATGATGCAACTTATCAAGAAGTTGACCCAGATGATTGTGAAGGCCGCATTTTAGCCCTCTCTATTTTTAAAGATGATAATTTAAACGAAACTATTGTCTTAGCGGCTCGTAAAGTTAAAAAGTTTCGCTTTGTAGCTACCTTTGCACAAAGTGCATTTACAGGCGCAGATACTAATAACCGTACAGTAAATCTTCCATTTAGTGCTGATGTACACGTTTATAAAAATGGTACACAGTTAGGAATAACTACGGATTTTACCGTGTCGGGGAACACAGTTACTTTGGTAACTCCTGCTACGGCGGCGGATGTTATAGAAATTGATCCAAACGAATATTGTTTTTACCGTTATGTATTTGGTTCAGGGTATTCTAAATACACGTTAGACCACAGTGCTAGACGGTCAACCCTAACAACATTAGGTGATCAGCTAACAAAAATAAGAAGCGAAACATTTAATTTTGGTGATGGTAACCATATTTGTTTTGTAGACGGTTGCGGCCCTGCCATTGTTTTTGATGGCTCTCACTGGGAAGAACTAACCGTAGCTGGAACGGGTACAAGCCCCGCCGCAGGTGGTCACTCTACTCAGACAGGTGGTGGTAACCAGTGTTTAGAGGCTCCTTCTCTTGTAGGTGTTTTTGAAAACCACTTGTTTATTGGTGGTAATGTTTTAACTGAGGCTACAATTGCTCACTCCGCGCCTAACGCATGGTATGATTTTCTTGTTGCTAATGGTGCAGGTCAAGTATCCGTAGGATTTGACGTTGTTCAGTTTAAGCCCTTCCGAGACAACTTGTTTGTTTTTGGTGATAACGGGATTAAAAAGATTACGGCGGATGTAACCGCTGGATTTATTATAGATCAGGTAACGTCGAATGTTGGATGTATTGCTAGAGATAGTGTCCTTGAAATTGGTGGTGATCTGGTATTTTTAGCCCCAGATGGTCTGCGTCCTGTTGCTGGAACTTCCAGAATAGGTGACGTAGAATTAGAAACAATATCTAAGCCTATTCAACAGCTACTCACAGATCTGCCTAAAGATTACGATTTAGATTCTCTTGTAGGCGTAGTGATTAGATCCAAATCTCAATTACGATATTTTGTAGGAGATGCGAATACAGCTACTACAGATAGTTATGGTTTTATTGGTGGTCTTAGATCCGCTGACCAACGACTAGGTTGGGAATTCGGAGAACTAATTGGCATCAGAGCCAGCGCGACAGCATCCGCATATGTAAATAGACAAGAACTTGTTTTGCATGGCGATTTTAATGGTAAAATTTATAGACAGGAACTCGGCAACACATTTGATGGCAACGACATATTAGCCATCTATGCCACTCCTTATTACGACTTTGGAGATACTGAAGTTCGTAAGACAATGAGAAAAGTGAACACTTTTGTTCGTGCAGAAGGCCCGTTCACTCTAAACATGGCGGTCAACTACGATTGGGATGATCCAACCGTTAGCCGCCCTTCCGCATACGCACAGCAATCACAAGGTGCCCCAGTGCGGTATAAAGGAAGAAACATTAATTATGGTGGGGTTAATATTAATTACGGCGGTAACGAAAAACCAATCGTAACCACATCAATTCAGGGCTCTGGGTACGCCACTCAGCTTACCTTTGTGACGCTAGGGGAGTTTGATCCTTATAGCATTCAGGGCGTTGTATTTGAATTTAGTATTGCGGGAAGACGATAAATGGCAGGATATATAAGACAATCTGTAGCAAACATTGTAAACGGATCTAACATTACGGCTCCGCCGTTGAATGCCGAATTTAATCAAATATCGGCCGCGTTTGACGCAAGTACAGGCCACGCCCATGATGGCTCTTCTGGCAGTTCGCCCAAAATAGATCTTACTACCTCTATTACAGGATACCTTCCTGCAATTCATGGTGGTAACGGCGGTAAGAATAATACACAGGCTACGGCTAACCCTACTACAGCGGATGACTTTAATGCGGGTTACGCCCCCGGTTCTCTTTGGCTTAACTCGGCTAATGGCCGAGGTTTTTTGTGTGTAACTAATACTATAAATAACGCCGTATGGGCCGAAGTTGCGGCTATCAGCCCTAACAACCGTATTACCGCTGAAGTTTCAAACACCGTGGATATCGGCTCGTCTGTTTACCAATTTAAGGATATTTATATTGATGGAACAGGCTATATTGACGCTATTAGTGGGGATACAATTAATCTTACTAGTAACGCCTCTGTGGGTGGCAATCTTACTCTTACAGGCAACTATGTTGGCTCTGGTAACCTTACTAACACAGGTACAGGATACTTTGGTGACAATGTTACGACAAACGCAGATTTAGCGGTCAACGGAACACTTAATGCGGCTGGAGATGTAAATCTTGGTAACGCCCCTACGGATACCGTAACGTTTATATCTCGTGTAGATTCAAGTGTTATACCATCCGCCAATGCTACTTATAATTTAGGTAGTACAACGAATGAATGGCAAAACCTATTTATCGATGGCACGGCTGAGATTGATCAGCTAAACGCTGACAGCGTAGACATTAATTCAGGTAATATTGATAACACTGTTATTGGTGCTACAACTGCCGTTGCTGGTTCATTCAGCACACTATCAGCTTCAGGAAATACTGCATTAAGTGGTGACTTATCCGTTAATGGAAACACTACTCTTGGTAACGTAGCTACAGACATAATTACAGCAACGGCTGAGTTTGCTACAAGCCTTGTACCTAGCACAGATGGTACTAGGGATTTAGGGTCTTCAACAAAAGAATGGCGTAACCTTTATATAGATGGTGTTGCTCAAGTAGACAGCCTTGTCGCGGACACCGCTGATATTAATGGCGGAACCATAGATAACGCTACTATAGGAGCCACAACAGCCTCTTCAGGTGCTTTCACAACAGTGTCCTCATCTGGACAAGCTACATTAGCTACCGTGGATATTAATGGTGGTGTAATTGACAATACCGCTATTGGGGCTACTACACCTTCATCTGGTGCCTTTACTACTGTGTCTGCATCCTCTGGTATAACAGGAGATATAACGGGCAGTGTTACAGGCAACGTAACAGCCGCAACAGGAACAAGTTCATTTAATAACGTCAGTATCGGCGGGACACTAAATGGCTCAGTTGTAGGAAACGTTACTGCAAGCGCAGGGACATCAACGTTTAACAATGTTACTATCAACGGCCAGTTAGATATGGATGCAGGTACTACTGCTACCATTACTAATCTGACTACTCCTACAAATACAGGAGATGCCGCGAACAAGGGCTACGTTGATACAGCAATTAGTGACCTTATTGGTGGAGCCCCCGGGGCGTTAGACACTCTTAATGAGTTAGCAGAAGCTCTTAATGATGACGCGAATGCCTATACCACCTTAGATACTAAGATTAATACAAAGCTAACTAAAGCTGGCGATACAATGACAGGTGCCCTTAACATGGGTGCAAATCTTGTAACTAGCTCTGGAACGCCAGCCGCTAACTCAGATCTTACTAACAAGCTCTACGTTAACAATCAGGATGCTCTAAAGCTGTCACTAACTGGTGGCACAATGTCTGGCACTATAGACATGGGCACCAACACAATAACGAATGTTGTTGACCCTTCAAATGCTCAGGATTCGGCAACAAAAAATTATGTAGATGGTATTTTCGGTTCAGCTACAGCGGCGAGTGCAAGTGCAGGTGCGGCGGCAACAAGTGAGGCGAATGCCTCAACTAGTGAAACTAACGCGGCAACAAGTGCCACTCTAGCCCAAGATTGGGCCACGAAAACAACTGGTACTGTTGACGGATCAGAATTCTCTGCAAAATATTACGCTAACCAAGCGGCTACAGACTATGTAGCAAAAGCGGGATCTACCATGTCTGGGGATCTCAACTTAAATGGTAACGAAGTACAAAATGCTGTTTTAACTAGCGCGACAATAAGTTATAATGATATTACAAGTGTACAGACCAATGTAAGGTCTGAGTTAAGTGCAAGTGGTAGTATTAACTATAACAGTAGCACTGGTGTAATCAGCTATACTCAACCAACCACCGTGAGCACTTTTACCAATGATGCGGGTTACGCAACGGTGGATGATTCAACAGCATTAGCAATCGCACTGGGATAATAAAATATGGCAAATACATTTAAAAATGCTCACAGTGCAGGGACAGGGACAGCATACGCTACGGTGTACGCCGCACCTGCGAGCACCACGACAGTGGTTTTAGGTATGTCCCTGTGTAACACAACTACTGGATCTATTGTAGTAGATGTCCAATTTAGGGATGCGGCTTCAAGTGCTCGTAAGATGCTCACAAGTGTCGATATCCCAGCGGGCTCAACTCTCGAAGTATTATCAGGTCAGAAATACATCCTAGAACCTACGGACGATATTCAAGTTAAATCAAATACTGCTTCTAGCTTGGATGTGGTTATGGGCGTAATGGAGATCACTTAATGGCGTATTTGGGTAACAAGCCAGTAAACAATTTTGTATCGTTTGCAAAGCAGGATATCACTGGAAACGGTGGTACGTCTTACAGCCTTGATTACCCTGTAACTGGCGCAAATGATATTGAACTATATATCAATAACGTGCG
>TARA_R110000764_G_scaffold114714_3_pt1 | contig 13908 bp, 12 predicted proteins | sample TARA_R110000764 | Tara Oceans TARA_R110000764 (sample SAMEA4398111) | marine metagenome | biome: Polar Biome; feature: [SRF] surface water layer (ENVO:00010504); material: water (ENVO:00002006), including particulate matter (ENVO:01000060) such as... | depth 5 m | reverse complement strand
TCAGCCAGTGCGCCCTGAGCAGCAGTAGCACCACCTATGTTCGCCAAAGATGCAGCGGCGTTGTCAACGTCGGAAAGGTTATTGACAGCTAATAGGTCACCGCCGCCGCCACCTCCAGCGACAGCACACACGTTTACTGACGCAATAATTTCTGATCCAACAACAACGTCTACGACATCAGGGTTCGGTAAATCTCGACGTGGACCATACGTATAGACACGGTGAACATTCCAACGGCCGCCAACCCAGTACGTGTATTCAGTCTCACCTGACAGCTCGACTCTCAGATACCAGTAATACCAGCCGAGTCCTAGTGCTTCAATCTCAGTACCTGTCAAAGACAGGCTGATACAACTTGTAGTCATATCAACTGCCATAGAGAACGACAGGATTTCTGCCCCCACCGTGTCAAGTAGTCCCGCTTCAATAGTGGAACCTGTGAGATCAAACGGCAAACCGTCTATACCTGTTGCACAGACAGTCGTACCCCACGGAACGCTTATCGGAAGAGAGAAATCTACTTGCTCGTTACGAGTGTCAATTGTAGGAATGCCGCTGAATAGCATGACGTCAGGGTACTAGGCGTATCTAATCTGTGTGGATACCTAGCAGATCAGGTTGTGGTACAAAGGACGCCAGCAGTGACGACTTTCCAGATGCCAGTGATTTGTCCAACTTCAAAAGCGCCGATCTCGGTATCGAACAGCATTGTGATAACGGTCGTCTCAGATCCAGTGACAATTGAGACGACTTCTCCAAGATCATTACCAGTCGAAGTCAATGCGAAAAGGTCATCTCCGGCAGCAACATCACGCTCCCAGTTAACTGGCAGGCCAGACACGTCATAGTTGCTCAGCGTCCAGGTAGTCCCGTCAAATGTCCCCCCACCTTTTGGTGGTGGTGCTGGCAGAGCAGAGACGACTACCGAGCCTTGATTCAAGTATTTGTAGAGGCTGTCTACGCACTGTGTTGGAAGAAGCATGATGAAGAACCCTTCGGTTTAGGTTGGGACCCCACCAGCTAGTGTAGCCACATTGCCTAAGCGTCGGCTATGTCTTCGGTCGGCTGAGTAACCCAGCGGACTGTGCCGTCAGCCATGAACAGCATGAGCAGCGGCGGTCGTGCGCCGTCGTCGGTCGCTGGAACTTCCATCGTCCCGGCAACGGCCAGAGAGAGCGTCGGCTCAGGCTTTATGGAAGTGTCGTCGGCTTCCATGCTTGTCGCTGCGATTAAAGCCTCGTCAACAATCTCGACTGTCGGCGGAGGAAGCTGTTCTGTTGACATGTCGGCCATCGTAGCAACTTCGGTCATTCGGTTGTGTCTGACAATTTAGAACACAACGCCGATCACGTCGAAGATGGTGTAGTTGCCAGCAGATGCCCCGTACATATATCTGATGCGTCTTGAAGTGTCCATCGGTATGGTCGCCTGAACGTTGCCGAACACGTTTGGTGTCAGGTTGACCAGCGCAATTCCCGGCAATGTTTCACCGTATTTCCAAGCAACAAAATAAGCGTTGCTGGCCGAGCGCACTGCCAGGTTCACGATTACCGCTTTTGCGCCGCTGAGCGAAACTCCACCAATGGTGGACGGGAACGTGAACGAATACTGGCCGTTTACGTTTCGAGTGCCGCTGTAGTTGAACACTCGGGTTGCAGGAGCACAGAACTTGGTTTGGTCGGCCACCGAAGTGCGGAACTGCGCCAGAGTCATATACCGGATGAACGTGTCGTTGCTGACGTAGATGCGGTTCGGCGTCGCCGTTGTGGAGCCAGACACCGTGTTGATCCAGCCGGTGTAGGTGTAGCCGCTGGCGTTGGTTTTGAGTAGCTGGTTCGCTCCCGGTGAAGTTGATATCGTCTGAATGCCAGTACCCGAGACTTGGCCGTTCAGCGTGCTTGTGCCGATGACTTCGACACCCGCAGTGTTGATCTTAAACTTCGTGGAGTTGCCAGCCGAGAAACCGATCTGGTTTGTGCCAGACCGATACATGCCCGTGTCGGTGTCGCCGTCCCAAGAATACGTAGGACTAGCAGCCGTGCCCGTCGCAGCAACGCCACGGAAATACCCTGTGTTGTAGATGACCGACGTTGCCGACGCCATCCGCAAATTGCTTCCCGTCAACCGCAGGTTCTCAGTGCCAGCCGTAGCAAACCCGACCTCGTTTGCTCCGTGCCGATACATGCCCGTGTCGGTGTCGTTGACAAATGCGTAAGCGGGCAGAGCCTCAGTTCCTGCTGTCTTGCCTGGCATCGAAGCCGTGTAATTGACGTTGCCCCGCAGGTTGACGGTATCCATTCGGAAGGTAGCACTGCCAGCCGTAGTGAAACCGATGACGTCCGATGCCACCCTGTAAATACCGGTGTCTGGGTTTGTCGTGAACGCCAGCGACGGTGCCGCAGCCGTGCCATCCGAGATAAGTAACGGATCAGGTAACGGTGTCGGAGTCGGTGGCACAACTGGAGGCCCAGTCGAAGTTACCCACTGGTACACCGGGATAGGAGGATTAGGGGGCGGCAGAAACCCATTCGCTGAAGTCTCATACCAATCGGCCGTAAGAACCACGTAACAGTATGAGTCTGGGCCTTCAGGGTCAGGACGAGAGTCAAGATCCTGCACCTCTACAACGCTTACGGCTTCGGTGAACTGAGGGCTGCGGCGCTCAACAGCAACAACCCTACGAGCAATCGACTCAATGATCAGAGGCAAAGTTTCGGTGTCACGAACATTAAAATCGGTCACGTCGGAGTCACCCAATCATCAGGAGCTGCGGTTGTAGTAATGGAGATTCGCTCTCCTTCCTCACCAGTTTCAACAACTCTAAGGCTTTGCAAACGTAAGAGTGAAGTAACAACCCGTCCAGCCCGTGCAACGGTAATCGAGAACCAGCTACCAGCAAGGGTGTAGTCGATGTTCCATGTGCATGAAGGCATCAAGGTAGTCCCGTTCGGGATCGCGACAAGCTCCTGGTTCGGTAGACGGCCACTCAAAGTCTTCTTCGCAACTCTTTCCCAGTTCGCAATCGTGTCAGCACTTGGTGGACCGTCTCTGTCATTCGGCTCACTGTTACCCATCAAGAAGTCAATGTTCCTGAAATACTCATCCGTGACCGTGCTACCAGGAGTTGAGAACTCGTCATAAAGACCTGCGTAGCCCGACCCGTCAGTACGAATAGCCCTTGTATAAGCAGCATTTCCGTACTGAGTGACTCTCGGGAAAGAAGAAACATCGCTTTCCAACAGGTCAGGAAGATCCAAACCAGTCCACCGAGTGTTGAAGTCCCAAAAGTAGATTGCTTTACCAAACGTCGAGTAGTCAATGTTGGTGTACTGAGATTGATGTTCTAAATCTTCGTGAACAGTAATCTGCCAGTTGTTCACTGCACGGTTGCTTTTCTCTGCGTCGGTTTGCAACACAGGCAAGATGTACGGCTCGCTGGCAGACACCATGCCCTGCGGGTTAAAACCGAAAGAGAAATACGACTGCCAAAGCATGAAATTAACGTGGTCAATGGCATTTACGCCAACAGTCGCATTGTCGTACCCAGGGTTCAATACTCTGCGGCGCATGAACCAAAGCATGTCTTCGGCATAAATCTCTACACGCGCCTCCTCAAACTCAAGGCGTGTAATGACACCAAAGTAAACGAGGATGCCCTCTCGGTAGATTCCGATGTTCTGATTAATGACATTGAGGCTCGCTACCTGATCTATACAGTCGCTCGCATAACCAATGTCCACACGCGCCCGTGAAGGATCGTCCCGCACACGCTCCCACTCGCACCGAATCATCACAGGCCGTGGGATCTGCCAGATAGTTGGATGCGTGTCAGTCAGCGGGTCATATTTGCCATACACGACAGCCCAATGCCGCCCGCACGTAGGAGGCGTTGGCGGCACTGTCGCACCAACCGGTGGGGCTTCTCCTCTAGCTGTCAGAGGGTCTACTACCAATGGTGGTATCGAAGGCCACGTCAACTGGTTGGGGAGAATCGGATCGGTAATGGTCATCAGGGTGATGTAATGCCATAGTGAGTCGGGTCGGCGGCAACCACAACAAACTCAAGCTGAGCGATAACCGAGTCGTCCGACATAATGTCTCTTTGCAGGATAGTTGGCCCACCGACGATGCGAGTGTTTCTGAACTGTCTTACGTAGGGAAGAACACATTCGCCTGCGTCACAATTGTAGGTCGGTGGACCAATTGTGAGTCGTCGATAAGTTTGCGGCCAGTTACACCAGTAGGTGTCTGATGGAGGGGGTCCATCTACCAGCTCTTGGTATGTGGTGGGCCAGAACGGTATCGGGGAAGGGCACGTGTTCAGGGGGTATCTGTTGGGGGTAAAAGGATCAGTCGGGTCTTGTAAGGCATCATAGTCAGCAGGCCAACACCAGGCTTCTGCGCCAGGCTCTACGCCACAATTGGGACAGCAGTCAAAGAAATAGAACCCGTCACCATCACAGATATCTAGCTCAAGTTGATACAGGTTCCGTAACCAGTTGATCCCATACGCAAGCCCGCACTCATTTTTACCTATAGCCAGCACCCTGATGACCATTGTTCTGGTGTTGAAGCGCAGCGCTCCAGCTACACCACCGATACCGGCAGACTGGTAAACGGGAGCTGTCGCAGTCGAGTCGTCAATACCAGACGCATCTAAACCAACGACACCGACAAAATCCAGGCTGTCGTCATCATTCACGTTGTACCAGGGCGCTGGGTCAGCTTCCACACTGACATAACCATCTGCGTTTCCGAACAGTTCATCCACGTCTACGCAGTCATCACACGCATCCAACCATTGAAGACCTTCGCCGTATGCGAATGCTCGCCCACTGTTGACAAGCTCAAAAACAGGCGGAGTCCCAGGATCGGGAATGTTAGGACCGAGAGCAAAATATCCAAGATAAGTCAATGTGTGTTCCTTTACATCACAGCAAGAGCTGTTCGGTTAACAACTTGAGTAGCTACGGCCTGAGCGTCTGACACTCCTGAGATGTTGAAATGGTTAGTAACGTTGGACGTACTGCTTGGAGCCGTTGAACTGAAGAAGGCTGGCGATGAAGGATCAGCGGCGGAGCCGGAACTACTTCCGTTGTTTCCAGAGCTTGAGAACACGGTATTTACGTAGATCGTTTTACTGGTCGGAAGATTAACAACGGCTAGGGCGAGATCGTTAACTCCAATGATGTCTTCAGCAAGTCCTGGGATCTCGATGAACAGTTCAGTCGTAGGCGGCAATTCGTCAAACGCAATATCTAAATCGTTCACACCATTCGTTACGGCATCAATATTGGGTGCCTGAATATCCGTTGTGACAACTCGACCATTCAGGCTGTCAAGGTCAAATGTGTAGTCTTCCAACGACCTAAGGACCAAGCCCGTGGATGGATCAAGACCATCTGCAACAAAGTTTGTGTCAACCTCTGTGAGCGTGCCATTTAAGGCACCCACATAATCATCCACCAAACCCTTTTGTTGCACAGCGTTGCTACCAAACACTGTGTTGATCTGATCTGGCGTTAGCCCATACTGGACTAGCAACGCCTGAATCTCTTCTTCGTTAAGGCCAAGCTCCACCAACTGCTCTGCAAGGGAATCTGACAGCTCATCAACCTTCAGGGCAGCCTGTCCGGCACCAACCCCACCCTCCAAAGCAGCTTCGGCATAAGAGAAAATCTCTGCCGCAGTATCACGCAATGCAGTACGTTGGTCGATCGCCGCAGTGCTCGTTCCGATAAGCAGCTCCTCAAACCCAACGAATGCTTGTTCCTCAGTCACTATTGAGGCGACCAGCTCATTGATTCCCTTTTGTGCTCCATCCAATGCCCCTTCAACGCCAAAGGCAGTAGGGACGAGTGCGTCAAGACGAATCCTAAACGCCTCGGCCTTCTCAGCACCTTCTTTTAAATCTGCGATTGATGTTTGTAATTCGTCTGAAAGGCTTCCTAAAGCATCCTTGGTCAATGCAAGTGCAGCCTGTAATTCCTGTTCGTTTGCTTCTGCTAGAACGCGAGTGGCTTCAGCTGCTTCATTGGCAGCAATCTTTGCGTTTTCTAACTCGATTCCCTCTTCGATGAGCGCCTGCGCTGTGTCTTTCAACTCAACTTCATTTAAGGCGAGAAGCCTAGTGAACTCTTCATATAGTGGAAGGAGGTCTTCACCAGTTCGCTTCAGATTTGTATTCTCTTCAGCTTGAGCCAACAACGCCGAGTTAACTTTTGTTGCGCCACCTTCAAGTAGAATAAATTCCTTCGCAAGATCGTCAAGTTTCGTGTTCTCTGCCTGATCTTGTAGTTCTTCCAGTGCTTGTGCAGCAACCTGGACTTCCTCAATAGTCAGACCTGTAGAGTCTGCAATTTCTTGCAACTGCTTTCTTATCTTGGTGCCAAAACTGATGTTCTCAAAGTTGTCGTCGGTGCCATCAACGATTGCGCCGAGCTGCGTTGCAGCTTCTCCAGTGATCGCAAACTCTCCTGCAAGATCAGCCAACGCTTGAATACGGCTGCCCTGATCGAGATTGTTGTCTTCACCGATCTTGGCGAAAATATCTAGCAGATCCTCTGCATCAATATTTAAGGTGGTGATCGTCTTTGCCAACACCTCTCCTTGTTGGCTGTCTGACAACAGAGAAGCAGTCAGAGCATCCACTCCAACGCTCGCTGCGGTAGCTGCCGTAGCGGTATCAATTAATTGTTGAACGTTGGTTGACAGGACCGGAATGAGTTCTTCTGTGCGCTTAGTAGCATCCGATACAGAACCGGAGAAGTATTGGTACGCAAGCAGGGCAGCGGTAAGAGCGACCGTAATCACTAAGAGTGGCGGCACGGACACCTGCAAACCAATTAACGCAACTCTTAGCGTGTTCACTAAAACCACGATTTTGCTCAAACCTAAGAATGAAACAATAAGTGTGCCTACTAGCGGTGCAAGATCTCCAAGAGCATCTGCCCAGGCAGCAAGCGACTGTCCAATGAGAACCAGGAACGTTAGAGCTGCTTGCAACAACTCAAATTGCCCGATAGCTAAAATAATGTCTCCAAAGACAGGAAGAAATTCGCCTAATGCTTCCGATAATGAACGGAATGACTCTTCTGCATCTTCACCGGTCAGAGTGACGAGGGCATCTTTTAGCCCGACCGCCAAAGGAAGCAATGCTGAGATTGCCGCTTCGCCAGCGGAAAAGAAATCTTTGAGACGACTTGAGTCGTTGTCCGTTAAGAAGACTCTAAACCTGGTGATGATCTCGTCAAGCTTGACAACAAAATTGTCCCCGCTCTCTTGTCCCGCACTAAAGATGTCTGCCAACAAACCGCCGATGTTCCCCAAAAGCCCAAACCAGGCTTCAAGTGATACGACTCCCCTAAGAAGAATGTCAGAGATTCGCTCTGCATTGTCTGATGTCCAAGCGTTAAGCGCATCAGCACTCTCGGAAAGATAAGTCGCAAGTTCCTGAGCGGCCGGAGCAGCCGCCAGTAAGAACGGCTCAAACGTATCTACGAGCGTAATAACAGTCTGAAGAATGGCGTCAACAGCAGGCTGAATTGAAGTGAACGTCGTCGCAAAGTCAGTCGAGTCGGCAATTCCGATAAGCCCCTCCACAAACTTATTTGCGGAGTCTGCTGCTAATCCGAGGAAGTTACCGAAGTCTTCGATGGTGCTTTCTGCCTTGCCACTACTGTCGCTCAGCGCATCAATATCTGCTGCTAGTCCTCTAAAAAGATTGCCTTGAACTTCCCTACGAATGTCGCTGACTTGCACACGGATCTTTGCGAAGGCAACTGCTACATCTGCTGCTTCTGGTGCAAGATCACTTAGGGCAGCTTGAATGTCTTTGGACAGTCTGTCAAAGTCCCTGCCCTCTTCGTTTGCTTCCTCTAGCTCTTTGTTAACTGCACCAAGTGCATCACCAAACCCCTGTGAGCCAACTACAACGGCTCCCAAAACTCCAGCGAGTCCACCGAGGATTGCTACAGAAGGCACGATCGCACCTGCTATACCTTGAGCGGCAGAAGATATCACGGCCGTGCCAGCAGCAAGCGCTCCAGCTATGCCCGACACAAGCGCATCACCGGCAACCAGCCCAAGCCCAAGGAATACCTTGGTCATATCGCTCGGAAGCTTTCCTAAGTCGCCCTTCTTAAACTTGTCCTGAGGATCAATTTTTGGCTTGACATTTATCTTGATTGCATTTGCCTCTTGCAACTGGCGATAGAGACGCAGTTGATTTACATCTGCTGTATCAAGATTCAGACCTACACGAACAAAAGTCTCATTCTCTCTGATGTCTTTGCGAAGCTTCGCCGCCTCTAAACGTGCAAGCTCGTCTTTGAGGTTGACTGTCACCTGAAGTTTGTTGGCTTCAATCTTCTCAAGTTCTGCCTGAAACAGTGCAGTCTCAAGTTCAATCGCTGCCTCGATCTCGCGATCCCGAGTCGCCTTTGCGATCAGCCGTTCCGTGGCTGCCAGCTGTACTTTCAGCTCGTCATCAAAAACCGTGAGAGGAATGTCCCACTCATTGGCTTCAAACTTTGCTTTTCTCAGCTCAATCTCTGCGCTGAGTTTCTCAAACTCACCTTCGAAGTTGAGTTTTACTCCTGTGTCTCTGAAGATAACTTCAACTTTTGCTCTGAGTATCCTGAGTTGCGCTTCAAGCTTTTTTGTATCAACTTCGTTTAGGCCATCTTCAAGTGCTTCTCCACCAGCTTCGCCTGCGGCCTTCATCGCCTTGACGAACGTCGCAGTGGCCTTGCCAGAATTGATGTCTACGCCAACTTCTAAGGTGCCTACAGTAGCCATACGTCCTACAGCCTACCTATCTCAACTGTCTAAGTCAGGACTAGCGCTTGGTGGGGCAACGCCGAACGCCCCAGCGAACGCCATGAATGCGTCAGCGTCTTCGTTGACCTGCTTTTTACTTGGCTTTTGTCCACTAACCCGTTTTGTCAACTGGTAAATGAACTGAGGTTTATCTTTGACCCGCTCCATCGCCCAGTGATAGACGACGTTGCAAAACCGGTCAATCGGCAATGCTAAGAAGTCTTGGCCTTGACAGGCGGCTTCGTAGTCGATCGCTTCCCAGTTGTCCCCCGCGATGCCGATGAGGCGGAGGACGACTTCGTAGGGCGAGCAGTCCACTCACCGATCAAAAACTGAATGAGTTCAGAGAGCGTCTCAAACGCCATATCGCCGTCGTCCAACAGCTGTTCAATCTCTGTAACTGCTTCAATTTCCAAGACGCTGTTCAGCAACTTGAAGATTGCGCTAGTTCCATCGCCCTTGTTGATCCGCTGCTGAAACATAGCGATCTGACCCGAGGTGGGCGTAGATGTCTCGTAACTACCTGATGGCAGGTTTACGTAGACCTCTGTTGCATCTGGATTGATCGACTCTGCACGCTCTGCGGCAATGTCAAAACTTGTAACCATGAGTGGGACCCTTCATTATGTTGGATTATTCAGTTCATTGTCTGCGGCGAGGACTCCGCGAATAATTTGTTCGGTGCCATCACGCAGATAATTCCCCTGCCCAGTCAGCTTAGTCGTAGCGCCATCGCTTTGGCTGGTATATAGCCACCAGTATGGCTTCCCAGGTTTCCGCATCATCGAAGACCCTTGGGTAAGAGCTGTTTGTCCTGCTCCAGCCCAAGAAAAATACTGTGGCTTTTGCGATTCTTGTCTACCATACTCTACGTACCAAGAGTGTTTTGCGCCTGCGACAAACCTAAGTCCAAGCTGATATTGGTTTCCTTGTCGCTCCCAACGCAGTTCGTCACGGTATGTGCCAATGACACCTGTTGGACTTGAATACTTTCCTCTAGACGGCGACAAAGTATTCAGCTCGTTATTCACCGGAGCATACCGTTTCAAAAAAGCCAATGTCTGAGGCCCGAGTCGCGTGTCACGATATTTTGTGATCAATCCGCTGGCTCCTGTTAGCTCAAAACGAACTGCGTTAGCAACAACCGTCGAAACCCCTTTTGCACCAAACTCAACACCAGCCATCAGGTACTCACATACAAAGTCCACGAACCGGCAACACAACCGCCCTGCGGACCAGCCGGTGTCCACCGTTCAATGACCAACGACTTTAACGAAGTCTCGCAACACTTAATTGCCGAGTACAAAGCATATTGGTCAGCGATGAGGCCAAGAGCCGCAGCAGTGATGTCAGCAGGATCAGGTAGGTCGCCGTCTTCGCTTATCGTTGGCATACATCTGACCACTCCGAGTTCAATCTCGAAGCCCAATGGCAGTGTGCATCTGTCATCGAGTTCCTGCTGAGGGAAGACCGTGTATGGGAAAGTTCTCCCAGGTTGTAGGTAAACCATCCCGCACTTGCCTCGGCTGCACTCTCCGCAATAATCCCAAGACACATTTGATCCAGGATAAATACCGCAGAAGCACGGCTCACCCTGTCCGTTGACTGTTACTTCTGCGCAAGCGCATTCAAGTAACTCAAGCATCCCGGTGACAATTGCCAGCTCGGTGGTGGTTCCAATATTAGTCATAGTCGGAATCCACGTAGCGATGGACAGGCTGATCAGGCGACCAAATGCGTGGTGGAACCTTGAGACGGTTTGGGTTCACAGAATAAACGTACGCATCAACTTCACGGATACCTGTTCCGTTCTCAAAGTAACCCTCCGAGAACGTCATGTTGACACCCTGGCGAGCGATAGACGTGACGTTTGATGGCAGGCGACACTTTCCACCAGAACATGCCCTAGCAAACTCACTCGCCAATGTAGCTGTTGCCCAAAGCCCGTCCAGTCCTGGCTTACGACCAGGAACGTATTCAACACCAAACGTTTTGTCTTGAGTTAGCGGCAACTTCAAGTTCTGCCACTTAGGCCAGCAAGACCCATCAGTACGGACAACACGATTATGGTTGTCGATTCGCCAGATGTTGTCCGCAGGTAGATACCACACCCCATTGATCGAGACGCGCTTAACTTCAGCAATTTTGCCAGGAAGCACGACTTCGCAAACGGCGCAAGCATCGCACCTGCTTTGATCGACATACCACCAGTGCCCATCAGCAATCATAGGATTCTGTGGGCTTGCCGGTGTGGGATAGCCACAGTCATCTTGGCAAGCACAGTGGACATCTCTGTCACAAGGACGCATAAGAACAGGACAGGACCCGATCTGGCCTGCCGTAAGAGTCCGCATGGAGGACCATGCGAGAGCTTCCGCTCTCTCTTGCAGACCAGGATCGAGTCCTGCCCATTCATCGTCGCAATCCGCTGGATTCAAAACCCAAGGGATGCAGTTAACGGGTTCAGGCATGACCCTTACCCTACTAACTTTTAGCTACTTGTTTAAGACTCATCCAAATCGAGCGTTGTATCAGTGCTCGTTTTGGCAGAAGTCTTCGTTGAAGTCTTCCTGGCCGTTGGCTGTTCTGCCGAAGCAGTCAGAGAAGTTACAGCAGGCTGTTCGGCCGAAGCGGTCAGTGAAACAACTCCAGTAACTACTGCCGTGTATGAAACTCCGGTACAAGCCGTATCAGCAAACGAAATGTTGATGAGGTAAGTTCCGGCCGCTGCGTAAGTATGTGACGTTGTAGCCGTACCACCAGCAAACGTTTCGAGTGCAGAGCCGTCTCCCCAATCCACCGTGAAGCTGTCAGCGAAACAGTCGTTCGCAACATCATCGAGTGTCATGGTGACAACGAATCCTGAACTCGTAACAACGAGGCCGTCAAGCTCCAGTGCGACACAGCCGACAGTGGCTGCCGGTGGGTTCACAGTCGTGTAGAGCACCTGGAGGTGATCGTTAGCGTCCGTGGGGTTAGCCAACGGGCTATTCGGGTAAGGCCCGGTTCCCCAGTTGTTACCATCCTTGGTCGTTGCACCAGTGACAACGAAGTTGATGGCTGCGTTTTCGATGGTGAAGTCACCAACAGTGCCGCCTGACACGCAAGGAAGCAGGAGATAGCCATTGGCGCTACCTGCGGTACCTTGACAAACGTCTCCCGGAATACCCATCCACACTTCAAGTGCGAATGCGCTGTTCTCGGCAGTGACGTTTGAGTTCATACGGAAACCGACTGCATCGCCTCCTGCATTTGTGACGACTGGTTGACCAGTCAGCAATTCAAAGACGCAAGGCTGAACGTCGCAGAACGTGAACTCAAGGCCATAGCCCTGGAACTCGTCGCTCGGCGTGTCTCGCACGCAAGTCTTTCCGTTCGCATTGGCGACGATAATTTCCTCGCCTGCATTGATGGATGCGGTGAACGCAATGGATACGTACCCCTCCGTCACAACGCTGGCGTCCTGGCCGTAATTGACCTGGCAGCACTGGTTGAGGCGGGTGAGCCGCATTTGGTAACCCCGCACCAGCGGGAAAGCTGTTTGATCAGCCATTTGATTGCTCCTTAGCAGTCCACCTCGACGCGAGCGGCGAGGCATTCGATGAGTGGTACATAGATGCGCTCGGCTAAAGCGCGTGCTGGATCACAGATGGGGTCGCCAGCCGCATCGTTTCGGAATACCTCCGGTACGTCGAAGGACATCACAGGACCCTGGAACAACCTGATGAACCCGGTGACGTACAGGTACTTCGTAGTTGGGACTGGAGCAGGGGTACTCAAGTTCGACACAATTGAGCCATTTAAGGTTCGGATTTCTCCGTCAACCATGTCGAACACTGTTGCGGCGTGTCCACACGTAATCGTGCTTTGAATGCCGTGAATATATGGGACACCCCCGTAGACCTGAGACGCATAGTTCTCAAGCGTTCCCACGGCCTCCACGATTGAAAGCGGAGTACCAGGAGCGGGCGTCAAGTCGAGCGCTGTAGCGTTGAACAACGTTTGCATGTGGTCGTCTACGAGACGACCCTCAGCATAATCGAGCCGTTTCCTAGCCCTAGTTTCTTCGTCCCAAGGTGCTCCGAGACGACGACAATCAACACCTGCGTAAACAGCGAAGGGAGATCCCTCCAACTGGTCGATTGTTTCAAACGTCTTAACTAGCGAAGGAGGAGTAGTTCCAGGTCCGCAGAACACGCCATCAACGTTGTAACAAATTGATGCCCACTCATTACCTTCGGCACAGGCGTCAGTAACCGTTTCGACGCCCATCAAAGTGTGATCATCGGCGGGGATGATCTCAGCGACCTTGAGAATGCCTCGCTTTTGCACCGGAACGTTTGCGGGAGTTACCCATTCCCGTGCTTCTGCAAATGTAATTACAGTCATCAATTCTCATTTCGGTCAGTGCATTTGGGGCGACGGGAGGGTCCCACCAACCGTCGCCCCAAAAGCTCAGGATGGTCAGGTGGTGGCTGGGATTACGCACACATCGAGAGACTCGATAACGCCCTTACCAGATGCACACAGCGGAATGTCGATGGCGCAAGTATTGAGGCACTTCTGGACGGCAAGGATGCCTTCCTCGATGAAGAGTGCCGTGTACTGGTTCGCCTCAAGGTTCGGGCTGTCGTACACCGAATCAATGTTGATTACGTCGGCTTCACCCTTGATCCAGGTGCCTGCCGGGTAGATCAACACTTGTGCGGTAGCTGGGATGTCCACCAGGCAGCTATTGACCGTGTAGGTCGGGTCCTGGTAGTCGTAGACCCACTGGACGCTGATGTTACGTGCAGCGAACCATGCGTTGATAGAAGCGTCGGTCACCGTCTCACCGAAGACTGCGGAGTTCCGCATTTCGGCGTCGATACGGATCGCTGTGTTCAACCACCACGGAGCAACCATTTCAATGGTCGCATCCAGTGCCAAGCGGTGCTGGTAACGCATTCCGATTGCGGCGTACTCAAGACCGAGAATGGTCTTAGAAGTTGAGCCAGCATCGAACAAGGTTCCGCCATCACCGGCAGCAAGAACTTGCGTGTCGATGATGTACTTGTTGACCTTGTGCTGATGAGCAACGAGAGCACC
>TARA_R110000764_G_scaffold143174_1_pt1 | contig 13930 bp, 13 predicted proteins | sample TARA_R110000764 | Tara Oceans TARA_R110000764 (sample SAMEA4398111) | marine metagenome | biome: Polar Biome; feature: [SRF] surface water layer (ENVO:00010504); material: water (ENVO:00002006), including particulate matter (ENVO:01000060) such as... | depth 5 m | reverse complement strand
GGCGAGGGCGCGCGACAGGTCCATCTTGTCGCCCGTGTCGGCCATTGTCCGGTCGAACGGGATGATCTCCGCTGTCTCGTCAAACTCGATCTCCGGTCTCTGGCGTCGCCGCACCTGCAGGAATTCGCGATAACAGATCGTGCAGATCCATGCGGCGAACGTGCCCCCGGCATAGGTGCCGATTTTCTGCCAGGCCGTCAGGAAGGTCGCCTGTGCAATGTCATCTGCATCGCCGGACGCGGCTGTAAGGCGCCGTGACATGCCCCGCACCCTTGCCTGATGGCGCCGCACGAGTTCAGCGAAGGCAGCTTCGCTTCCGCGTGCGGCATCGGCGGCCAGGTCGGGGTCGGTGCGCATGTCGTTGCCTCCTGCGGCGACGATCCAGAGATCAGGCCGATTTGCGGCCATGACCGAATGCCCAGAGGCCAAGATAAGCCAGTCCGAGGAAAACCGGAAACGATGCGACGCCCAGCATTGGCATGACCGCTTCACCTTCTTCGTGGCCGACCATGAAGCCGAGGACGGCAAAGGCCGCGCCGAATGCGATGAACAGCACACCGCGGCGAAGGTCCGCGCGGATCGGATCGACCAGCAGCGACATTTTCTCGATCAGTTCAGGCGAGATGGTCTGGCCGCTATCGATGGCGTGGCGCACCGTTTCGTGGGCTGTCAGGCGTTTCTTGTAGTTGAACAGGCTGACCAGCCAGATGCAGATCGGCAGGACAGAAAACAGGACGATTGGGACAAGGATGTCTTCCATGGTGGTGTCTTTCTCACAGTATCACCGGATCCTTTTGCCCGGCTTCAATAGGAAGATGCCGCCAGTTGCCCGTTTGGATGCAGCTAGGTGGAAATAAACTTCCTGCCGCGATTGCTTGCAGGGGCCGGGGCACCCCTGTAATCGCGTTGGCAGCATGGTGAAACTCACGCCCAAAGCCAAACGACGCCCGCATGTGGCGGCCGATCTCGCCACACCGTCCGGTCGTAAACGGGCGCGGCGCGAGCTTGTCTGGGGCGACCACGGCTTCCTGCGGGCCCGATTCAGCAACCTGCACCAGATCGCCCCCGGCATGTGGCGCGCGAACCAGCCTTCGCCGCGCCAGGTAATTGCCCACGCGCAGGAACGCGGCATCCGCACCATCATCAATCTGCGCGGCGCCAGCACCAAAGGCTATTACCTGCTGGAAAAAGAGGCCTGCGAGGCGGCAGGCATCGAACTGGTCGATTTCCAGGTCTTTTCCCGCGATACGCCTACCAAGGAGGCCATTTTCGGCGCCCGCGACCTGTTCGCCCGGATCGAATATCCGGCGCTGATGCACTGCAAATCGGGCGCAGACCGGGCCGGCATCATGGCTGTCCTGTACAAATTGCTGCATGAAAAGGTGCCGTTTGAAGAGGCACGCGAGCAACTCTCCTTCAAATATCTGCATATCAAGCATGGCAAGACCGGCATGCTGGACTGGTTTTTTGATGCCTATGCGCGGTTCAATGCAGGCCGGGCGCGGGAAGACTGGAAACCCTTCCTGGACTGGGTTGCCGAAGACTATGACCGCGTCGCCGTAAAGGCTGAATTCCTCGAATCCTTCGGTAAGAAAGTGCAGGTCGACAAGATTATCGGGCGGGAATAGCCGCTTTCCCTGTTATCAGATTCATGATTGGCTTCGGCACCTTACCTGTTTACGGAGCTGCCAGCATGCGCCACCTCATCCTCTCATTCGCAGCGCTTGCCTTGCTCGCATCCTGTAGTGGTAACAGTGATCACAAGGCTCTCGTCAGCGCTTGCACAGCGGACGGTGAAAGCGCCGAGACCTGTTCTTGCATCGCCGACGCGATGGAAGCCAAACTCGATCCTGACCTGTTCAAGCGCACGGCCCAGATGATCGGTCGTGAAAAGCGCGATGTTGAGAGCTTTGTCACCTCGCTGAGCGGCGAAGAGCAGTTGCAGTTTGCCAGCGTCGTCAACGACATGTTCACCTGCAAACTGTCGCCGCCAAAGGGCTAATTCGCTCGGTTGGACTGGTGCAAATGCGCACCGGCCGGCCTGAGAGTTTCGTTTGATACGTGTAATCGCGTGACGCGGCGGTTTTATCTGCCTAAATTCGACGTCGTAACAGGAAGGGGACACCCATGAAGTTCTTAATCATCAACAGTTTCCGCATCATGGTCTACGTGGCCTACATTGCGATCATCGTCGGGGGCATCGCGCTTGGCCTCTACAACAAGGGCGAATTCAGCAATGAAATGCTCGGCCTGACAGGGGCGCTGTCTCAAGTGGCAGACTTTGCGATCTTCACGGCCGGTGGCTGGATCGCGGCCAGCCTGGTCTGCGGCCTGATCGTCACGCTGATGGATATACGCGACGACATCAATGACCGCCTGCCTGACGCGCGCCGCGACGACTGAACGGTCGATGATTTTGGGGAAAATAGTCAATGCCGCCGGAGCGTTCCGGCGGCATTTTTTCTGGAAGGAATGAAACATGCCACCTTTGGAAGCTGCTGCCGTCTATGTCGGCATCAACATATTGCTGCTGATCTATCTGTCTTCCCGCGTCGTTTTCATGCGCCGCACGGCCAAGGTGTCCGTCGGCCATGGCAGCAATGTCGAACTGGAATTGCGCACCCGCACGCATGGCAATGCGTCGGAATACATTCCGGCCATGATGGTCGGCCTGGTCACGGCAGCCTATATGGGCATCCCGGCACTGTGGATTCACATTCTCGGCGCGTCGTTCACGTTCGGACGTGTTTTGCATGCCATCGGCTTGTCGCGGACAATCTTTCCGCTCCGCGTGAGTGGCATGCTGCTGACATGGTTCGCCATGATATTGATTGCCGGCATGCTGATTTATCACGGCCTTGCCTGATTTGAGCAGTTGCACGGCCCGGCGGGGCGGTCCATTTAGCCGACATGGCTGAATTCAAGACACCACCGGCTGATTTGCTCGCCGGTCTCATCGACCAGTGCCTGAAAGCAGGCGCTGATGCTGCAGATGCCCGTATCGGCGCGGCAGAGGGCGTTAGCGTCTCTGTTCGCGACGGCAAGATGGAAACCATCGAGCGCGAGGAGAGCACGTCGGTTGCCCTGCGCTGCCTGTTCGGCAAACGTCAGGCCCACGTCTCCGGCTCTGATCTCTCGACCGACGGCCTCGCAGCCCTTGCCACACGCTGCGCCGCGATGGCCCGCGCCGTGCCGGACGACAAGTATTGCGGCATTCCGGACGCCAGCGAACTGGCCACAGGCCCGCTCGACATGGACCTGACGGGCGAACAGGAAATTTCGGCCGAAACGCTCGAGCAGGAATCCCTGGCAGCCGAAGCCGCCGCACTGGCCGTCAAAGGCATCAAGACGGTGGCGGGCTGCGGCGCGTCATGGAACCGCTCTTCGCGCTGGGTCGCCGCATCGAACGGCTTTTCTGCTTACAAGACCGGCTCCAGTACCAGCCTCGGCCTCGCCTCGGTTGCCGAAAAGGATGGCGCCATGGAACGCGATTATGAAAGCTGGTCTGTCCGCCACACGGCAGACCGCCCAAGCGCCGAAGCGATCGGCCGCACGGCAGGCGAACGCACCATTGCGCGTCTGGGCGCTCGAAAGCTGGAAACCCAGAAAGCGGCCGTCCTCTACGATCGGCGCGTCTCCAGCGGCCTGCTCGGCGCGTTGATGAGTGCGATTTCCGGCCCGTCAATCGCGCGCGGCGTCAGCTTCCTGAAAGACCGGATGGACACGGATGTTTTCGCCAAGGGCGTCAACGTGATCGACGATCCGTTCCGCCCCATGGGCATGGGCTCACGCTGCCATGATGGCGAAGGCCTGCCGGTGAAGGAAACCTACCTGATCGAGGATGGCCGTCTCACCGAATGGCTGCTCAATGGTCCATCGGCCCGCCAGCTCGGACTCAAGCCCAACGGCTTTTCCGCACTTGGTTTCGGCGATCCACCCGGCGTGACCACATCGAACCTTTATCTGCAAGCCGGTGAGAAGACGCCGGCCGAACTGATGGCACAGGCCGGCAAGGGCCTGATGGTAACCGACATGTTCGGCCCGTCGATCAATCCGAATACCGGCGATTATTCCGTCGGCGTCGCCGGTTTCTGGTTCGAGAATGGCGAGATCGCCTATCCCGTGTCGGAAGTGACGATTGCGGGCGATCTGCCGGCGATCTTTGCGCGGTTGATCCCGGCCTCCGATCTCGAATTCCGCGGTACGCGCGATGCGCCCAGCATCCTCGTCGAGGACATGAGTCTTGCCGGCAGCTGAACGCACGCTTGTTGAAGACCTGGTGACATTGCGCAGCCTCGCCATCGAGGCGGGCCAGCTGGCGCTATCCTACACGCTGGAAGGCCAATCGGCCCGTGCATGGGAAAAGACAGGCGGCAGCCCGGTCACCGAGGCCGACATGGCCGTCAACCAGCTCTGCGACCTGCGCCTGACATCCTCACGCCCCGAATATGGCTGGCTGTCGGAAGAAACGCTCGACGACCCAGCCGCGCGCCAGAAGGATCGCTGCTGGGTGGTCGATCCGATTGACGGCACGCGCGCCTATATGCGCGGTGATCCGAACTGGTGTGTCGGCCTGGCCATCGTTGAAGAAGGCCAGGCGGTCGCTGGCGTGCTCTACGCACCGGCGCTCGGCCAGCTTTACGAGGCGCGCATCGGGGGCGGGGCCTATCTCAATGGCCGTCTGATCCAGGTGTCCGAATGTGGCACAGAGGCTGGCTGCCGCCTGATTGCGGCAGAGGAGATGCTCAATCACAAGGGCTGGCCCGAGCCATGGCCTGTCGTCACCGTGCCGCGTCCGAAGCCCAATTCCACCTTGCTGCGCATGGCTTTTGTTGCGTCTGGCGCATGGGATGCGACGCTCGTGCTGAGCCACAAATCGGATTGGGACCTCGCGGCGGGCACCATTCTGGTCAACGAAGCTGGCGGTGTGGCCACGACGCACACGGGCGAGCCGCTGCACTTCAATCGCACCATTCCTGCACAACGCAGCATCATCGCGTCTGGAAAACGCCTGCATCCTCTGTTAGTGCGCCGGTCAGGATTTGTGGGTATACCTGATCCACAGGCAAAAGCGGCCCCGGCCGCACCAACAGCTAAAACGGAGCCAGTCAAAATGGGTGATGCCCCCAAGACCGGAAAACAGCTTCTTCACATCGTCTTCGGTGGTGAACTGAAAGACGTTCAGGAAGTCGAATTCGAGGATCTTTCGAAAATGGACTTCGTTGGCGCATTCGCCAGCTACAAGGAAGCCTATGACGCGTGGAAAGCCGCTGCCCACCGCACCGTGGACAGTGCCGAAACGCGCTATTTCATTCTCCATGCCCACCGGCTGCTCGACCCGGAGACGGGGGAACACCATCACGTCTGACCCGGCCAAACCGGCGCGCCGTTCTGGCGCCCTGACGCGTCTTGGCAGGGAGCGGTTCGCCGCGCACTGGCGGTGGTTCGCGGCGGGCACCCTGTGCGCCGCGCTCACCTCGATTGCGGCGGCGTCCTACGGGTTCCTCCTGAAACTCGTGGTCGAAGGCCTCGAAGCCCTGGCCGGGCCTGACAAGGTCACCGTGCCGACCAGCCTCTGGTGGCTGATCGCGATCATCGGCTTTGCGGCGGTCGTCCGCTCGCTCGCCCTGTATGGCATGACGATCTTCAACAATACCGGCGTCCAGCGCGCCATTGTCGATATCCAGGCCGACCAGTTCGGCGCTCTCACCGATGGCGATTATGCCCGCATCGCGGCAGAGGCCTCCGGTGGTTTCGTCTCGCGCTTCATCAATGACGTGAACGCCCTGCGCGATGCAGGACTGCGCATCGCCAACAATCTCACCAAGGGCGTGCTCACCGTCATCGGCGTCTTCATCACCATGCTGGTCATGGACTGGAAGCTCACCCTCGTCCTGCTGGTCATCTATCCCATCGCCTTTGCTCCCGTGCTCGCCCTCGGCAACCGGGTTCGCAAACGCTCGCGCCAGTCACAGAAGCAGATCGGCGAAGTCACCTCCCTGTTGGGCGAGGCCTTCCAGTCGGCTCGCGTGGTGAAAGCTTACGGCCTCGAGGATTATCAGAAGGCCCGCGCCGTGAAGGGCTTCCGTGAACGCTCGCGCCTGTTCCTCAAAGTGCTGACAGACCGCGCGGCGGTTGACCCGATCCTCGAAATCACCGGCGGCCTTGCCCTTGTCGGCATCCTCGCGCTCACCGCGTGGCGCATCGCCCAAGGCGATACCTCGCTCGGAAATTTTGTCGGCATCGTCGGGGCCATCGCCGTCGCCGCGCCGGAACTGCGCGCGCTCGGCACACTGAACTCCGTTGCGCAGGAAGGCGGCGCGGCCGCAGACCGCGTCTTCGAGATCACCGATGCTGCGCCGCAAATCGCTGATGCTCCTGGCGCCCAGCCCATCGCCAGGGTCGCAGGCACTGTTGCCTTCAATGATGTCCGCTTTGCCTATCCCGATGGCACTGAAGCGCTCAAGGGCCTTTCCTTCACCGCCGCTCCCGGCGAAACCATCGCACTGGTCGGCCCCTCTGGCGCCGGCAAGTCAACCGTATTCAACCTGCTACTGCGTCTCTACGATCCAACTGATGGTTCAATATCCGTAGATGGAACAAATGTGCGCGATGTCAGCGGCGCCAGCCTGCGGGCCAATATGGGTCTCGTCGCGCAGGACGCCGCCCTGTTCGATGACACGATCCGCGCCAATATCGCGCTCGGTCGCCTCGGCGCCACCGAAGCAGAGATCGAAGCCGCCGCGAGCGCCGCCAACGCGCATGAGTTCATCCGTGCGCTGCCGGGCGGCTATGATGCCCCCGCTGGCGAAATGGGCCGCAACCTGTCGGGCGGCCAACGCCAGCGTGTCGCGCTCGCGCGTGCCATCCTGCGCGCCGCCCCGATCCTGCTGCTCGATGAGGCAACCTCTGCCCTCGATGCCGAAAGCGAAGCCCGTGTTCAGGATGCGCTCTCCAAGTTCTCCAAGGGCCGCACCACGCTGATCATCGCGCACCGCCTGTCTACCGTTCGCGCGGCTGACCGCATCATCGTGATGGAAGAGGGTCGCGCTGTCGAAGACGGTACGCACACCGCATTGATGGAAAAGAACGGCGCCTATCGCCGCCTTGTCGACCTTCAGCTCAGCTAGGTTCAGTCGCCAGTGAAGGTCGGCTCGCGGCCTTTCAGGAACGCGCTGACGCCTTCCTTGAAATCATCAGACTGCTGCAAAAGCGCGAAAGTCTCCAGGTCGCGGTGCCCGGTCGCGCGTGCCAGCGCCAACGCGGCAACATTCACGTCCTGTTTCACGCTTTTCAGCGCCGTCGGGGGCAGGGCGGCGGCGGCTTCTGCAATCTCCCGCGCCTTGTTCATCGCTTCACCCGCCGGAACAACGTGGTCACACAGGCCCCAGTTCAGCGCTGTGGCCGCGTCCACTTTTTCGCACAGTGCAGCGATGCGTTTGGTTCGCGCCGGTCCGACCAGTGCCACGAAGCGCGGGATCGACCCCCAGCTCATGTTCATGCCACGCTCAACCTCAGGCACGTAGAAGGTGGAAGTAACCGCCGCCACGCGCAGGTCACAGGCCGTCGCAAGGGCCACGCCGCCCCCCACGCACCACCCCTCGACCGCACATATCGTCAGCGCATCAATATCCTCCCACGCCTGGCACATGCGCGGCCCCCGGCGCAGCATCACGCGCCGCTGGCTCAGAGAGGCTTTCGCCGCCGTGTTGCCGTCCGGGTCTTTGAGGTCCGCGCCCATGCAAAACTGGTCGTCGCGGCCGGTCAGGATGACAGCGGAAATCTCCGGGCAGTCATGGAAATCCTGCGCCGTCTCGGTCAGTTCCCGCATCAGCGTCTGGCTCAGGGCATTGGCCCGGTTGCCGGTATCGAACCTTACAGTGGCAATCCGGCCTTCGCGTGTGACGCTGACAAGGTCGCTCATTCAGGCGTCGCCTGCAGGGCGTTCCTGCGGCAATTGCGCGGCGGCATGCTTGAGGAACTTGGCCAGCTTCTCTGCGCTTTCGGCGCCCTGCACGGCCACGGCCCGATTGGCGATATAGGTCGGCACACCGCTAACCCCCATCTGGCGGAAGGCTTCGGCCTCCTCGCGTACATTCTGAACGTCGGCATCGGATTTCAGCAGGTCCGCCACGATCTCCGCGTCGAGTTCGATCTCGCGGGCCACATCGACCAGAACCTCATGGTCGCCGATATCACGTCCATCTTCGAAGAAAGCCTTGAACAGCGCCTCCTTGGCTTCCGGTCCCTTGCCCTGGCCCTGGGCCCAGCGGACAATGCGGTGGGCATCGAAACTGCTCGGGCGCCGGGTAATCTTGTCGAAATTATAGGGGATGCCTTCCGCCTCGCCATAGTCGACAAGGGCCTGACGCATCGAGCCAGAGCGTTCGCGGCTCTCATCCGATCCGCCGAACTTCTCTTTCATGTATTCCTTGTAGTCGACGCCCGAAGCCGGGATCGTCGGGTCCAGCTCGAACGGCCGGAAGATAAGTTGAACATCTACCTCAGGAGCCAGCTTGCGCGCCTCCTCGATCCTGCGAAGACCCAGCCAGCACCAAGGGCAGACCAGATCCGATACCATTTCCACTACAACTGTCATGTTGCCAGCCTATGCCCGCCGGTGGCGACACGCAAGAAAGTGCGCAGAATTGTGATCCTGAATCCGGCTAGTCCGGTGTGAAATTCAGGCTTAGCAGATATCCGTTTTCGTCAATCTGGCGCGCGACCTTGGCTCCGATAAGGGAGGCCGCTGCCGCCACCAATCGCGCACCCAGGCCTTCGGCAGCGCTGGGGTTACGCGCGGCACCAGCTGAGCCCGTGCCATTGTCGCTGCATGTCAGGCTGACGCTGTCATCAGGCAACCGCTTCATTTCGATCAAAACGCGTCCTTCCCGCCCGTCCGGAAAGCCATGCTTGATCGAGTTGGCAATGAATTCGCTGATCACCATGCCCAGACTGGTTGCCTGCGCCGAACCTGTATCGATCGGATCGATGTTCACATCGATCTTGATGTTGTCAGGGCCGGAATCCTGAAGCAGGCCGACCAGGCGTGTCAGGTATCGCTGCAGGGGTATCGTCGCCAGGTCGGCGGCCTCATGCAGCTCCTGATGAAGCAGAGAGATGGCATCCACCCGGCGTGCCACGGCGTTGAAGGCTTCTTCACTTTCGGCGCCGGCGCGCGACTGGTAGAGGCGAATGATCGAGCTGACCGACTGCAGCGAGTTTTTCACACGGTGGTCCATCTCTGCGCGCAGCACTTCCTGTTCGCGCAACGCCAGACGCAGGTCCAGTTCGCGCATCACCTGCTTGGACAGAGTCTGCAGCGACTTTTTCTGGAAGGCATTGAGTGAATAAGGCTCGTCGTGAAGCACGCACAGCGTGCCGATGGGATAGCCATCGCGTGATTTCAGCAAAGCCCCTGCATAGTAGCGCAGCCCCGGTTCATCGAGGCAAAGCGGATTGTCCTGCGTGCGATTGTCAGCGCGGGTATCGGGGATCTCGACGAAATCGCTTTCAAGAATAACGTGCGAGCAGATCGACGTGTCGAGAGGTGTTTCGCGCACGCCCAGCCCTGTCTCTGCCTTGAACCACTGACGATCGGCATCAATCAGGTTGATGACCGATATCTTGGCACCGCACAGGGAAGCTGCCAGTTCAACAATATCGTCGAAATCAGCCTCCCGAGCCGTGTCGAGGATTTCATATCGGTAGAGCGCATTCAGGCGGTCAACTTGGTTGGGGTGCGTCGCCGCCTTCATATGGTGTCATCCTTGGCTGTCGGTCGGTATTGCCCGGCTGGAACACGTGCCGGGTTTGGTAGAATGCGCAAAATGACCGGTCAACCGACAGAAATTGCAAACTAACCAACGCGCCCTTGCAGGGATAGTTCCACAAAAAAGCCGGGACGGTGAAAAAAAAATTCAATGCCTACTCTGTCAAACTGGTATCCCGCACCAAAACGCCTTCAGTTTCCAGTGCACGTACCACGTCGCTCGCCATCCACGTTTCGGTGCCGGTCATTTGCGGCCCACGCTTGAGTTCGAGGCCGAAGGGCAGGGCCACCGCGGCTGGCGGGCCTGCGGGTATGGTTTCATGTTCGGCAAACAGTGAGCGAGGTTCAGGCGTCGGCAGCATGGCGGCCAGTGTGAACCCACCGGCAATGATGGCACCTGCCCAGACATTGGCCTTGAACATCGCCAATGCCGCCTGTTCCTGGCTGGTCTTCAAACGCACCACCTGCCACAGGCCATGCGCCAGAAACGCCAGTGCCGTGACGGCGCCTGCGCGAACGGATCCGTTCATGATGGCGGCCAGCGCCGCCAGCGCTGCCGCGCCCATATGGAAACAGAAGCTCACCAGAACGGCCCGCTTGCCGAACAGGCGCGCGGTTGAACGCACACCGATCAGTACGTCATCTTCACGGTCCTGCAGGGCATAGATCGTGTCATAGGCAATCGTCCACAGGACCAGCCCGGCATAAAGAATGAACACGGGCACTGACAGGCTGCCGGCCGTCGCCGCCCCGACAAGTACGCCCCAGTTCAAGGTTAGCCCCAACCATGCCTGCGGCCACCACGTCACCCGCTTCATGAACGGATAGGCTGCGACCAGCGGCAGCGCGCCCAGCGCCACCAGTTTCGCGTCGCCCGGCAGGCAGGCCCACACGCCAAGGCCAATCGCCAGCTGCACACCCAGGAATATGAATGCCTCGCGCAGTGTCACCGCACCGGATGGCAGCGGTCGCAATGCCGTGCGCGCCACCTGCGCGTCAAAGTCGCGATCGGTGATGTCGTTCCAGGTACAGCCCGCCCCGCGCATCGCCACGGCGCCCAACAGGAACAGCGGCACCCAGAACAGGTCCACCAGATACACCCCCGTGCGCATCCGCACGAAGGCGAGGCCAATCACGCACGGCAGGAAGAGCAGCCAGATACCGACCGGCCGGTCGAGCCGCGCCAGCATGGCATAAGGCTGCATCCAGTCCGGCAGTTTCGCCAGCAGCCCGGGCAGGGCACTGTCAGCCGGGATGGCTTGCAGGCTGGGCCTGCCGGACGTGTCGATCTGGTTCATTGCGCGGCTTATACAGGGAATTTCCGGCTTTCACAGCCTCAAGCAACCCTCCCGCGAACCCTCATCCCGCCGTCTGCTCGAACGCATATTGCTCGGTATCCACGCTCGCCTGCGCCATCGCGTTATAGCGCGGCCCTTTCACGTCTTCCGGCTGGAACACGGCGTCCAGTTGCGCCACCTGCCCAGCCGTCAGCGCGATCTGCGCTGCGGCATGATTGTCCTTCAAATGCTTGCGGCTGGTCGTGCCGGGGATCGGCACACAATCCGGGTCCTTTGCCAGCGTCCAGGCAATCGCCAGCTGCGATGTCGTCACCCCCATGTCGCCGGCCATCTGCTGTGCCTGTTTCAGCAGCGGCAGGTTTTCGGTCCAGTACGGTTCGGTCCAGCGCGGGAAGATGCGGCGCATGTCGCTGGCATGATAGTCCTTCGGCGCAGGTGGATTGTCGGCCAGGTAGCCGCGCCCCACCGGCGAAAACGGCACGAAAGTCACGCCCAGCTCCTTGCACGCATCCAGAACGGCAATCTCCGGATTGCGCGTCAACAGCGAGTACTCAGACTGCATGGCCGCCACCGGATGCACCGCATGCGCCCGGCGCAGCAGGCCTTCTCCCATTTCCGACAGGCCCACCATGCGGATCTTGCCCTCTTTCACGAGATCCGCCATCGCGCCCATCGATTCCTCGATCGGTACAGTCTTGTCAGGCCGGTGCATGTAATACAGGTCAATCGTCTCGCGCTGCAGCCGCGTCAGGCTGGCTTCGCACGCCGACTTGATGCTTTCAGGCCGCGCATCAATCCGGCGCTTGTCACCATCGAACATCAACACGCATTTGCTCGCCTGCACGAACTCGCCCTGACGATGCTTCAGTGCCTTGCCGATCAGCGTCTCGCTCTTGCCGAACCCATAGATCGTCGCCGTGTCGAGGAAGTTATAGCCAAGGTCCAGCGCCTCGTTCAGCAGCGCTGCGGCATCGCTCTCATCCGATGGCGGGCCATAGCCATGATGCAGGTTCATGCAGCCCAGCCCCACGGGGTAAACCATTTCCGATCCCAATTTGCGTGGTGCTGTGCTCATGATCCTGTTCTTTCCTTGTCCGGTTTCCGGGCCAGACTAGGCGCTTGGCGTCGCCGGGGGCAAGGGGGCTCCCGACCCCGGCCCGACAGGTCGATTCACGGATCACGTGTAAACTCACGACAAACCCCTCAAACGATGTTAGCCAAAGGTGTGCAGGACAGCCGGGGACGCAGATTGCAGAAATTTATTCAGGAATTACAACGCCGGAACGTGTTCCGGATCGCGTCGATCTATGCGGTCGGTGGCTGGCTGTTGATGCAGCTCGCCGTTGTTCTCGAGACGACGCTGCTGCTGCCGGGCTGGTTCGATACACTCATCACCATTCTCGTCCTGATCGGCTTCCCGATTGTTGTGTTCGGCGCCTGGGCGTTCGAAATGACGCCGGATGGACTGAAGCCTACGGCGAAGATCGATCCATCCGAAAGCGTCACCGCCCGCACCGGCAAGCGGCTCGACATGGTCCTCGCTGCCGCCGCGGCCCTGCTCGTGGTGGTGATTATCGGCGACCGCGTCATGCCCTCCGGCAAGGCGGCCGCCACCCACAAGTCGGTCGCCTCGGAAGATTTCTCCATTGCCGTGCTGCCCTTCGCTGACATGAGCCCGGATGGCGACCAGGAATATTTCGCCGATGGCATTTCCGAGGAATTGCTGAACGTCATGGCCCAGGTGCCCGGCCTCGCCGTGGCGGGCCGCACCTCCTCTTTCGCCTTCAAGGGCCAGAACACGGACCTGCGCGAGATCGCCCGGGTTCTCGATGTGGCCCATGTGCTCGAAGGCTCGGTGCGCAAATCCGGCAACAAGGTCCGCGTCACCGCCCAGCTTATTCGCGCCGACAATGGCTTCCACATGTGGTCCGACACCTATGATGGCGACCTGACAGACATCTTCGCCGTGCAGGACGAGATCGCCAATGCCATCCTCGTCGAATTGAAGCCGCAACTCATGGGCACGGTCACGCCCATCGCCGCCCCGCGCACGGACATTACCACCTACGACCTTTACCTGCTTGCCCAGCAGAAGGCCGCCTTCAACACGATGACTGGTTATGAGGCTGCTGCCGAATCTCTCGACAAGGCCCTCGCCATAGACCCTGATTTCGTTCCCGCTCTCGCCTGGCGCGGCTATTATGAGCTGATGATGTCTGATGCAGACGGCGCGGCCGGTAACATCCCGGCCGAAGAAGCCTTCGCGCGCGCTGGTGTCTGGACCAGCCGCGCTCTCAAGCTGGCTCCCGATTCCGCCGATGCCCTCTTTGCCCGCGCCGGGCTGTTCTCGATGGGGTTTGATGCCGAGACCCGCGACAAGGCGGGGGCACTTTATGAACGCGCCCTTGCGATCAAACCCAATTTCGCGCTGGCTAGGAATGACTATGGCTATTGGCTGAATGACCAGAAGCGGCCTGACGAGGCGATTGCGCAATTCGAGGTGGCGTTGGCGCACGACCCGGCCCAGAGCGACGTGAATACGAATTTATTGGCCTATTATGGCCGCAGGGGCGACTTGGACAAGGCGCGCGCCCAGGCCGACAGGTGGCTCGCCATCTCACCGGAGAATCCGGGGCCTTACGTAATGAAGGCGGTTTTGCAGGAATTGTCAGGTAACCTTGCAGAAGGCCTGAAGATTCGGCGCAAGGTGCTGGCCATGGCGCCGCACAATCCGGGAGCCTCGCGGGAGCTTCATTTTGCCGAACTGCGATTGGGGGAATTCCAGTCGGTCGTCAAAGCCGACGAACCTTATGTGCGCTATCGGGCGATGGTCCTGATGGGCCGCAAGGATGAAGCACGG
>TARA_R110000764_G_scaffold350_2_pt1 | contig 13991 bp, 8 predicted proteins | sample TARA_R110000764 | Tara Oceans TARA_R110000764 (sample SAMEA4398111) | marine metagenome | biome: Polar Biome; feature: [SRF] surface water layer (ENVO:00010504); material: water (ENVO:00002006), including particulate matter (ENVO:01000060) such as... | depth 5 m | reverse complement strand
AGGATTACAAAAATTTGTACCAAAATTTGGCGCAGCCGGCCTAGCTACTAGTAAAGCATTTGCTACGATTGCTCCAAAAAATATGGTAAGCTCTATTGAGGCTGGTCTTGGAAACTTATTCAATCCCGTGCTCGCAGCTTCTTTTAAAGGCCCAAACTTACGCTCACATAATTTTGAATGGAGAGTTGTTCCGAGAAATGCTGCTGAATCTAAATCTCTTAATGATATTATAAGACAAATAAGAAGAGCTATTCATCCATCTTTGACTGGATTAGTTGGCACCAATGGTAATTTAGCAATGGAATATCCTGAAATATGTACATGCGCATTACTAATGCCTGATAATGATCAAAATATATTCTATAAGCCAGCTCTAATTAGTTCATTTAAGGTTGATCACAGTGAAGGCGGCCTTGCATTTTTCCAGAATACAGGTAATCCTGTATCATATAAAATAACAATGATAATGACAGAGCTAGATATTATCTCGAAAGAAGATTTTGATGCTCTTGAAGCTGATGAAGGAGCGGAAGGTTAATGAAATATTTCGAAAGCTTACCTAAGATAGTATATGATGGGTATACTGTAACAAATATACTCACCCGTGTAAAGATGGCTGATATTAATAGTGATCAAATGGCATTTTTACCATATACTGTTGAAGAGTTTGATAAACCATGGACAATAGCTCATGATTATTATAATAACGTTGATAGAACATGGCTAGTATATCTATCTAATAATATAACTGATCCAGTATATGATTGGTATATGGATACGTATGCATTCGAAAAGTTTTTAAAGAAAAAATATGGCTCTATTGAAGCTGCACAATCTAACCTTGAAGGATATAAAGATACTGAAGGTACTTTTTATTCTACTGACACTTACACTTATAGTTCTAATCCAGATAAATCAAGCTGGATACCAATTTATTCATACACACGTGAAGACGAAGATAATGAAAAGAAGAAGGTAATAAAGTTGCTTGATAAGAGATATGCTCAATTAGCTGAGAAGAACTTATTGGCCGCTTTGAATGAATAGTCCTCTACCTAAACCCGGGCATTATAATCTAACTGCTTGTCTCCTTGTTAATCAAGAAACAAAGATAGCTATTGATTTAACTGCTGGGTCACTCTCATCTTTTACTGTAAGCGAGTCTATTAATCAAAATAGTATGCAGTTCAAAGCAGATATACATGAGAGTATTTCAGATGCTTATGGTTTATTAGACGGAACAGAGGTGTTATTTTGTGAGTGGGCATCGCCAGCATATGTAAAAGAATTAACTGCACGCAGGCATGTATTCAGAGTAACTAATATTGGTGGACTCTTTTTTGACGAAGTTACAGAAAGATATGAATACACAATAGCTGGCATTGATGAACTGTGCTATGATCAAGAATATAATAATATTGCTACTGCATATTCTGATACAATAACAAGTATAGCAAGTAAAGTATTTAATCACGCCTTAGATAATGCAATCGTTGAGCTATCTGAGCCTGAAGCATATAAATTAAAAACTGATGACACTGAAGGTGTTGTTGATCTAATTATACCAAATGAGTGTCCATTCAAAGCAATAGAATACTTAAGAGGGTATACATATTCTAGTAAACATCCTTCTAGCCAATTTCTATTTTTTCAAAATAAAGACGGGTATAACTTCCGTAATATGGAATCGCTTGTAACAGATGGTAAAGATTTTCTTAAAAAGAAATTGAATAAAAAGATGTTAACATATACTTATGCACCTGCACAACAAAGAGTTAATACATCAAATAATATAGAAATGTCATATCAAATTGAAAATCTTATACAATTTACTAAACAAAATCTTTATAGTGATGCTAATTTAGGTGCATTTCATAGTGCAGTAAAAGAAGTTGATTATATGTTTAAAGATATCACTGTACATGAGAAGAAAATTAATACAACTGATTATATTGGGTTTGATAAGCAGCAGATAATGCCTGCTAAGTACTTAGATACATTTAATAAAGAAGCTACAACAACAGAGTACATATATACAGACGGATTTAAAACTAATAGACCTAATTTAGCTGAGTCTATTAATCAAAAGAAGCTAAGCAGTGCTCTTTTTTACTCTAATATGGTGCAAATGACTGTAGCAGGCAATAGTGAGCTAACTGCAGGTCAGATGGTTAATCTAATTGTTCCATCTAGAGTGATAATGGATAGAGAGCCTGGCGATGCATATGATTTAAATGAGAATCTTTCAGGTGCTTATATAATAAAAGATGTACAACATATATTTATGAATGGAGTATATACAAGTATTGCTACATTAGTGAGGAGTAATTATGCCGGAAAATAGTGCTATAGATTATAATAAATTTCAATGGCATTTTGGTGTTGTTGAAGATAGAAATGATCCAATGAGAACAGGTCGTGTTAAAGTAAGATTTCATGGTGTTCATACAGATAATAAAGGTGAGGTTGCTACTGCTGATCTCCCATGGGCAACTGTTATTAATTCACCAAATAATGCTGCTACAACAGGCATCGGCGGACCTGTAACGGGTATAGTAGAAGGTACTTGGGTTATCGGCTTCTTTATGGATCAGGGTCAATATCAAAAACCGATGGTACTTGGTACTATTGCAGGATTTCCAACACAAGCACCGATGGATAAAGGGTTTAATGATCCTACATTAACATATCCTAAAGCTGACTATTTAAATGAGCCTGATATTACTCGATTAGCTAGATCAGAAAAAGCAGAAGATCATCCTACTCTCAAAGCAAAAAGAGCATCAAGAGTAGAGAAAGTAGCAACAGCAAAAGCTCCTAAAATATCATTACAAGATGATAAAGGCTCGGCTGACTACGAAAATATAACATGGGATGAACCACATCCAAGAGGTTATGAGAAGAGTACTGATGCTAATACATATCCATCAAGATACCCTCTTAACCATGTACGAGAAACTGAATCAGGTCACGTAGAAGAGTTTGACGACTCACCAAAAGCACAAAGGATACATTCATACCATTCATCAGGAAGCTTTCAAGAGACCCAGGCAGACGGTACCAGATCCACTAAGATAGTAGGGTCTGACTATGAGATAGTTATCAAAGATAAGAATGTTCAGATAGGCGGTAATCTTAATATAACCGTTAAGGGAGATGCTAAGTTCTTTATAAAGGGTGATAAGTATGAAGAGATTGATGGTAATTACTTCTTAACAGTACGAAAAGATAAGATAGAAAAAATTCAAGGTAATCACTTAACAGAGATATTAACTGATCAAGTGACTCAAGTAAATGGGAATACAGCATTTAGAGTTGGTGATGAAAATAATACCGAGTCAGGCCACGAGATAAGAACGATTCTTGCCTCCAAAACTGTCTCAGTAGGTGCAGCGCATAGCGAGACAATTAATGGTCCTATTACTATACAAGGTAATCAGAATAGAAATACTATTATTGCTGGTAAAGAGACATTAATAGGTGCTAAGACAGGTGATATAGGTTTTGCTGATAACCTTAATGTTGGTTCAGCTAATAACGTTAATATGAAAGCAAGCGCTAATATGCAATTAATAGCTGTGAAGAGTCAGAAGGTTGATGCAGGGCATGATCAATCAATGACTGTAGGTAATACACAAACAATGGCAATAACAAGCACTCAGGGTATAACTGCATCTGTAACTAATATTAATAACAATGTAAATGTAACTGGAAATGTAGATGCAAGCAATAATGTATTTGCTGGAGAGACTAATATAGCATTAGATGGTCATAAGCATATAGGTTCAGCAACAGCACCAACTGGCGCTAAATCTGATACAGGAGCGAGTAAAGCATAATGAGTTGTGGACCAGGTAAAGGCTTAGAAGCATTAACTAAAGCAAAAGATGCATTAAACGGATTCACTGACGGGCTAACTGCTGGTGCAGATGGTATTATGGGCAAATTAGATGATCTTGCTGCTCAAGCAGACGCTAAGATTGGTGAAGCTGCAGCTAAGATGAAAGAGATGATGCCTAATATTGAGCTGCCTGAAATGCCAGATCTACCTGAGCTTAAGTTACCAGAGCTTCCTAAATTACCAGCTATGAACTTACAATTAGAGATTGGGTCGGTATTAGGGCTACTTAATTCTGATAATCCGCTTGATAAGTTAAAAGCTCTGAAAAACATGGACTCATTAAAAAGCAAATTTCCTAATATGCCTGAAGCAGACCTTAATGCATTAATAGGAGACCTTAAAGCAGGAAAGATTGATATTAAAAATCTATGTAAACTGGTTCCTAATATAGAAGAAACAGTAGATGGTATAATAGAAAAAGGCATACCAGCAACAGCACCAGAGATAGCAGCTTTAGACTTACCTAAACCAGAAGAGATTGTTGACCCAGCAAAAATGCAAGAGGCAGCAACAGAAATAACAAAAGAGTTAACCGCAGCGACTGAATCAGTTCAGGTTGATGTAACTAAAATAACAACAGACATGCTTAATAAAGTAAACCAAATAAAAGCACAGTCTAAGTTCCCATTTAAGTAAGATAAATAAATCTATGAGTAGAAATAAAAATATCGTATATTCTGATCTTCGGTTTGATTTAGCTGTTAACCCAGCTACTGATGATCTTCTGCTTGTAACAAATGAAGCAGCAATAGAGCAATCAATTAAAAATCTATTAAACACTAATAGGTATGAAAGAGTATTTAGACCAGATGTAGGATCTTCAATAAGAAGTTTACTGTTTGAGAATTCAGGTCCACAGACCGCGTATAACTTACGTGAGCTAATTTACGAAACAATTATAAATTATGAACCAAGATGTAATCTAATGGACGTTATTGTAGAAGATGATTCAGATAGAAATCAATATAATGTTTATATTACATTCTCAGCAATAAATGCAGAAGAGCCAGTAGTACTGGATCTAATATTAAGTAGGGTAAGGTAATGGCCGCAAATTCAGCAACACAAATCGCAGAACTAGACTTTGAAGGAATTAAAAGTAATTTAATTACATTTCTTCAAGCACAGAGCAATATAAAGGACTATGATTATACAGGTTCTAATATTAGTACTGTTTTGGATGTACTAGCATATAATACATATTTAAATAATTTTTATCTTAATATGGTAGCTAATGAGATGTTCTTAGATACAGCTCAAGAGAGAGATAGTATTATTTCTCATATTAAAGAGCTTAACTATACTCCTAGATCATATCACTCCTCAAAAGCGGTTATTAATCTGCAAATTTATCCAAATGAAAGACAGAGTATTATTACGGTACCTAAGTATACTCCATTCACTACATCTATTGGTGGTGTATCTAAGACATTTACAACCGAAAACGCTTTAGTTATTAAACCTTCTGTTGATGGATTAAATCAGACACAATATGTAGCATCTAATATTGATGTATTTGAAGGTAAAGTCGTTGAAGAAGTATTTGCAGTCACCTCAGCTAATTCGTTTGTAGTAACTATATCTAATAAAGAAGTAGATACAAGACATTTAGTTGTTAAAATAAAAGAGTCAAGCAGCTCTACGTCTAATTCAGTATGGACAAGAGCAGATACTCTATTTGGATTAACATCAACATCTAATTCATATTTTTTAGAACCAACACAGGGCAGCAAGTTTAACGTCACATTCGGTGATGGTGTGTTTGGTAGAAGACCAGTACAAGGAAATCTTGTTGAGTTATCATATAGAGCAACTACTGGTAAAACTGGTGATAACGGAAAAGTTTTTGTTAATAGTGGATCAATAGATGGTCACAGCAACGTTGCTGTTTCAACCGTCACAAATAGTATCGGTGGACAAGAAATTGAGTCAATTGATGATATCAAATTCAATGCACCGCGTGCCTTCCAGGTGCAAGAAAGAGCTGTTACAGCCAACGATTATAAAATACTATTACAAAAAGAATACCCTCAAGTAACAAATGTATTAGCCTTTGGCGGTGAACAACTAACACCACCACGCTACGGTAAAGTAATTCTAGCTGTAGATTTAGCTGATGCTGATGGTGTACCAGAATCATTAAAAACTTCTATTACAGATTTCTTTAAAGATAAAACACCCGTTGGTATTGACGTTGTTGTTAATATACCTGAATTCTTATATATTGAAATTACAGGCAAAACATATTATAATATAACTCAAACAACACAATCAACAAGCGCTATTGCTACAAAAGCAACTAATGCATTACAGACATATGCTAATACAAACATAAACAGCTTTGGTGTTACATATAGAAATTCAAAAGCTTTAAGTGCAGTTGATGCTTCTGATGCTTCAATTCAATCAACTGAGTTTGAAGTAAGAGTTAAAAGAAAGCTTTCACCACCAGCTACAATAAAAAGTTCATATGTTATTGATTTTAATAATGAATTAGCTGTTGATGACATTTTACATAGTACATCAGTTAAAACTACATATAAATCAGCTATTGAGTCAACAACATTTACATATGGTACCGATACTAGTGCATTTATTGTTGATGACGGTCTTGGAAATCTTAAAATTGTTAAGACTGATAGTTCAGATAAGCTTGTTATTATTCTAGCTAAAGCTGGAACTGTTAATTATACAAATGGTAAAGTTGAAATTTCATCATTATTAATACCTTCATATACAGGTAATAATGTAGAGATAAAAGCAAGAACAGTAAGTAGAAATATTAAATCTACTAAAGGCGCTATTTTGCAGTTAAACGCAGATGATATTTCTGTAACAGCTATTCCTGAGAGAGCATAATAAATGAATCTTACGCCTGATTATATTTCGAACGTTATTGAGGATCAATTTCCTGAATACTTTAGAGAGCAAAATTCAGATATCGTAGCTCTTGTTATGGCCTATTTTGAGTATCTTGAACAAGAAAATAAAACAACAAAATTAACTCGTACATTAAAATCAAATAGAGATATTGATACAACTGTACAAGACTTTATAATACATTTTAAAAATACATTTCTTCATGGCACGCAAGAGCAAAGCGTTGCTGACGAGAGATTTTTAATTAAACATATCAGTGATCTTTATCAGTCAAAAGGTACATCAAGATCATATGAATTATTAATTAAAATGCTTTTTGGTGAAGAGGTAGAAATATTTTTACCTAGTACAAGAATATTAACACCTAGTCAGAGTACATTCTTTAAGCCAATATACCTTGAACTCTCACCATCAGAAAGAACAAGAAACTTTATTACAAAACAAGTAACTGGATCATCATCAGGTGCAACTGGATTCTGTGAATCAGTTGTTGTTAAGACTGTTAATGGCAAGAGAATATCAGTAGCTTATCTTTCTTCTGTTAATGGCAAGTTTGAAACAAATGAATATATTACAGATGATGGGCTTATTAAAGATGCACCTAAAATGGTTGGCTCTTTAACATCCATAACGATACAAAATGGTGGCCGTAATTTTAATGTTGGTGATATATTTCAAATTGAATCATCAGCCGGTAAAGGCGGCAAAGGTAAAGCAAAAATAACAACAACTCAAGATGCTACAGGTAGAGTTAATTTTGTTTTAGCTAATGGTGGATATGGTTACACAGTTTCAAATACTTATACAAGATCTCTCTCATCTAATGCGACGCTAATAATAGAAAATATTGTTAATGCAAATAATGAAATAGATGACTATTTTCTATTCGAAAATGTAGAGCAGCCTCTTGCTAATGTTTCATGGGCTAGCGGTAATAGTGATTTTAAAACATATGCTAATAATACAGTTATTATTGGTGCTAATACTTCTGGTTCTCAAGTAGCTAATGGATATATGGTGCAGGATTCAGGCAATCTTGTAACTATTATGGTTCATGATGGTAATTTTGGTAGTGCTGATTTTTTATATGTAAGTAATACATCTACTAATGTTCAAATCGATACTGTGGTTAACGCTACTGCAGTCGGTGAATATATTGGTACACAAATTAGAGGCGAAGATTCAAACACAATAGTCATCGGACTTAACGCTAATAATAAAGCGTTTTATAAAGGTGATGGATCATTTGTTAGAGGTACAGTAAGTGGTACAACAGCAAATGTAGCTAACGTTGGTTCTGGTGTAGCTGCTGATTATGAAATTGGTGGATTAGCAGAGCAAGAAACACTTACATTGTTTACAGATATTATAGGTGCTAATAACCAAGCGCTCGATCCTAGACCGTTCTCAAACGTTCATGTTAATGGATCAAATGCTGGTATTGGCTTTGTTGATAGTATAACATTAAATACAGGAGTATCATATGATAATCTTGCTAATGCAGGTAGCCCTTTCGCTACAAATGGTTCGTTTTCTGCAGGCGATTATGTTTTCGAGGCCAATTTAGTTGTAAATGCTGTTGTTGTTACAGCAACCGGTTCAGGTTATAGTAACTCAGATACGGTAACATTTACAGGAGGTGGTCCGTCAACGAGTGCAATAGGTAACGTAGTGACAGATGGTACTGGTAAAGTCCAAGCCATCGAATTATCCAATAAGGGTATACAATATGAAGCCGTACCAGCAGTTACTATAACCTCCTCAGGTTCAGGTGTTAGCTTAACAGCTAGAATGCAAGCATCTGGTAATTCCATTGGAGCAGTAGGAACAATAGAATCAGTTAATAGTACAGTAATGATTGTTAGAAATATGTCTAATGGATCTTTTACTAATACAAGAACAGTAACAAACGAAGGTGTTAATGCCTTTGCTAATATTGTATCATCCGCTATATTAGGTGGAGCTAGTTATCAAAATTCTGATACAGTTACAATATCAGGCGGTACACCTAATACAGGTGCTACTGCTACACTACAAACAAATACAACAGGTGGTATTAATGCTATTGCTGTTGTAGAGCCAGGTACTGAGTATAATTCAAATGCCTCAATAGTTATTAATACATCAACAGGTACGAATGCAACACTAGCGGTTAATATGGACTTTGGCTATGGATTTCCAAAATCAGGCTCAGCGGACTTAACAACAATACTATATAATGCTCTTACATTTGCTAATTTCTCAATTGGTACAATTGCTTCGTTTAAAGGTGTTAATCCTGGTACAGGATATAATCTAGATCCTATTGCATTAGTTCACAATCCTTATGTGGCTGGTTTTAATAGAAGAGATCTTATATGTGTAATCGATAATAGAGACGGTTTATTTGCTCCAGGAGAGAGATTAAATCAAACACTTTCACTTCCTGGTTTCTTAGTTAATCACAGTAATAGTTCATCTAATGGTATTACATTAAATGCTAATAATCAAGCAATAGCAGTTGGTGAGGGTGTTATTCAGCTAACAACAGGTGCTACTGGTGTTATTGAAACATCTAATTCTACGTTTATAAAAATAAGCAATGTCAATGGTGCATTCAATGACGCTACTGTAATACAGACACAAACTACTACAGCTAATGTTACACCTCTATCAAGTGGTGTATCACAAACAACAACAGCAGCTATTGCTACTGGTACATTTAAATCCAGACAAGTTAATAACGGTGTTGAGCAAATAAAAATACGTAGATTAAGCTTCGGGCAATCATTTGTACCTGGCTCATCTATAATTGGTTTATCATCAGGTGCTTCTGCTAATGTGCAGTGGGCATATCAAGATGAAGATACATTACCTATTGGTTTAAACGCTAATGTACAGGCTGATGTTATAACAGCTAATGGTGTTGCACAAACACTTGAAGTTATTGATTCAGGGTTTGGATATGAGCAAGATGACATTGTTAATTTAGTAGCTGCTAATAGTAACTTTATTGTTACTGGTAAAGCAAATATAACCAATCAAGGTATTGGACAAGGGCAGTGGAGAGACAGACAGTCATTCGTTAGTGATGTAAATAAAATACAAGATAGTGACTACTACCAAGAATATTCTTATGTTTCTAGAACTGGAATTGCATTAGCTAAATATGAAGAGCAATTAAAAGAAATTTTACACCTAGCCGGTACTAAGCTGTTTGGTGAAGTAGTTCGCACAACCTATTCAAACAAAACTACGACCTCTAATGGTGTAGTAATAACAACGAGCAGTTAATAATGCCCCATAAACATGTAGCCCATAATTTTAGAGTCTTAAGCGCAGAGCAGTTTAAAGAATCTCTTACTGAATCAGCCAATACATTACTGTATCTTTTTTACGGTAATCATATACCATTTCCAGATGATAATACTCCTCCTGGATTTGAAGATAGTGAGAACGAAATTCACTATAAATCATATCAAAATATGATCGGTGGCAAGCAAGTTACTGATGCTGATGCTCTACATATGATAACAAGAACTAACTGGACTAATAATACACCATACGTTATGTATGATGATCAAAAAGATCATTTAATGGATGATAAATTTACAGTTGTTGTTAATGAAACTTCAGGCTATAATGTATTTAAATGTTTAGATAATAATTACGGTGCTAACTCTATACAAGCTCCATCTTTAACTGAGACATCTTCTAATGATGAGATTTATATAACAGCATCTGATGGCTATCAGTGGAAGTATATGTATACAGTTCCAGTAGCTACTATGGATAAATTTGCTACAACAAATACAATGCCAGTCGTATTATCATCTGATGTTAAAAGAGATGCTATTGACGGTACACTTCAAGTTATTAAAGTAACAGAAGGTGGTAGAGATTATTCAGCATATGCAGAGGGGTTTATTAGTGAATTTAATGTAGCTGGTGATCCTAAGTTAGTATCTATATCAGGTACAACATCATCTGTGTTTAATATTGGATCAACAAGCGGATTCGTTAAAGAAGAAATACAGACTAAGTTTATTCAGCAATTAAGAGTGCTTAGTGGTGGTGCAGGCTATCTTGCTACTGACACAGTAACAATAGTAGGATCAGCACAGGTAGCAGCAACAGCTAATATTGCCTCAGTTAATGCTAATGGTTCAATAACAGGTGTTAATTTAATAACAAAAGGTAAGTCCTATGTTAATACAGCTACTGTTACAATAACAACTAATACAGGTTCAAGTGCATCTTTAACAGCTACTGTTGGTACAGCTAATGGTATAATTGTTGATAGTAACTCTACTCACTTGACTGTGTCATCAATTAAAGGTGATATAAACACATCTGATGAGATTAAAGGTGTTACTTCTGGCACAACAAGTAATATATCTTCAGTTATACAAACAGGTGATACATTATCATCTAATGTTGATTTCTATAAAGGCTCATCCTTCTATGTTGAATCAGGCACAGGCGCTGGACAATTAGGTATTGTTGATGAGTATATTGTTACTGCTAACGAAAAGAGAGTATTATTAACTAATGCATTTTCTACTAACTTAGCAACAGATTCAAGATATAGTATTGGACCTCAAGTAATTATTACCGGTGATGGTACAGGAGCTCAAGCAAGAGCAAAAATTAATAGCGTATTAAATGCTAACGTTGTAGCTAATGTTGAAATGATAAGTGTTGGCGCAGGATATACTTATGCTGATGTTGTTATTCAAGGTAACACAGGATTTGTTACTAATGCTACATCTAATAGTTATATTGCTAATACAGCAAAAGCTAGAGCAGTTATATCACCAGAGAATGGTCATGGGTCTAATACACTCACAGAACTATTTGCAAGTAAAATAGGTATATCAATATCTATTGCAAATACAGAAGCAGGTAAATTGTCTGCTAATAATGATTTCAGAGAGGTTGGACTTTTAAGAGACCCACTTTTCGCAAACGGCACTTTAGTTCTTTCATCATCAGATACAACATTCTCTCCTGGTGAATCAATAACAGGAGCTACATCAGGTGCAACTGCTGTAGTTATATCATCAAATGCTTCAGGTATTGCTTGTAAGAATATAAGAGGGTTTTTCCAGACTGAGACAATATCAGGTAATGCTGGTGGTAATTCAGTTATTAGTGCTGTTACACAGCCAACTACAGTTTATAGACAGACATTTAAGTATAACACAGAGGTCACGTATGCAGGCATCGGCGGCGCTGGGTTAATAGAAGATGAGCAAGTAACTCAAGCAGAGTCACTTTCATCAGGTTATGTATTAGCTCATCCATCTAATAGTGATGGTGTTGTTGAATTAACCAATGTAAGAAACACTTTCTTGATGTCAGATGTCTCTGGGGGCGATAAATATTTAAACGGAGTCAATAGTACTGCGCAGTTTAAATTAACCTCGGTCACCTTACCAGAAGTAAAAGCAGGGTCAGGCTCAGTAATATACAAAGAGAACTTTGTGCCTGTGAACAGAGATAATAATCAGACAGAAACATTTAAACTGATAATAGATTTTTAGGAATATAGATGAGTACATTAAACACCGATTTTAACGTTAGTCCTTACTACGACGACTATAACGGAGATAAAAAGTTCCATAGAGTTCTTTTTAAACCTGCTGTTGCTCTTCAAGCGAGAGAATTAACTCAATTACAAACAATTCTGCAGGCTCAAGTATCCCGTTTTGGTAATAATATCTATAAAGAAGGTACTATTATTGAAGGGTGTCAGATTAAACTTGATGCTGATTACGATTACATTAAAATTGCAGATTTACAGACTGATGGTCAGCCTGTAGCTCCTTCTACATATCTTAATTACTATGGTAAAGGCGCAACTTCAAACGTTGTTGCGATTATTCAGCAGTATGCTGACGGTCTTGTTTCGCAGGATCCAAATTTAACAACATTATATATTGATTATATTACAACTGGTATTAGTGATGCAAAAACATTTACTACTACAGAAAATATTGAAATATATTCTGATGCAGCTCTATCAACACTAGTAACTACTGTTACTGTTGGTGGCTCACAAGTAACTACACCAGCAACGTGTGTAGGTCAAGGGTATGCTGTTTATTGTTCAGAAGGTATCATTTATAGTAAAGGTCACTTTGTTAGTGTTAGTGAAGGATTAGTTGTTGCATCTAAATATACGGACTTACCCGACAATGTCTCCGTAGGCTATGATGTTGCAGAAACTATCGTTACATCTGACGCTGATTCATCTCTACTTGATAATGCTTCTGGTTATAATAATGAGAATGCCCCAGGCGCGGACAGACTTAAATTAAATCCGTTCTTAGTCGCTATTCCAACACAAGATGCAAGATCGAATAGTAATTTTATGGCTATTATGGACTTTCAACAAGGTCTACCAATTGCTAAAAAATTAACAACACAATTTAATACTATCTCAGATGAGATGGCACAAAGAACAAAAGATGAGTCAGGTGATTACACAATACGTAAGAACGCTCTATCAGCTGAACCTATTTCAGCTAATACATCTCATTTTAATGTTCTAGTAGGACCTGGATTACATTACGTAAATGGATTTAGATCTGAGCAGTTTAATACTACAAGATTAGCTGTTCAAAAAGCTGTTGCATTTGCTAGCTCGCAAGATCAAGTAGTAACTCAAAACATGGGTAGTTATTTTATTGTTGATCAGCTAGTTGGTGGATTTAGTTCTAATACAGTCTCAACTGTATCATTAAGAGATACAGCAGGTACATCAGTAGCTGATAATGACAATTTAACAGTATCTCCAGGTGCTGAAATTGGTACAGCTAAAGTTAAAGCATTTGCATATCATAGCGGTGTTCAAGGAACAGCTAAAGCACAATATAAAGTATATGTGTTCGATGTTAAAATGAATGCAGGTAGAGCAGTAAGAAATATTAAAGCATTACATATAAGTGGTGCTGGAACTGGAGATGCAGTTTTAGTTAATAGTAGGGCTGTATTAAATGAGCCGCAAATGAGTACTAACTTATGGCCATTGCCTGCAAGAGCTATTAAAGCTACTTCAGGTTCTGATTATATATACAGAACTGAAAGACAGGTAACAACATCAAGCAACACAGTAACAGTAACATCTATCTCAGGTGTATTTCCATATTCAGGAACTTTAACCAACGCTCAAAAGAAAGAATTTGTTATCAGACCTACGACCTCAGCAGGCGGTATTGCTAATAAT
>TARA_R110000764_G_scaffold6977_8_pt1 | contig 14034 bp, 10 predicted proteins | sample TARA_R110000764 | Tara Oceans TARA_R110000764 (sample SAMEA4398111) | marine metagenome | biome: Polar Biome; feature: [SRF] surface water layer (ENVO:00010504); material: water (ENVO:00002006), including particulate matter (ENVO:01000060) such as... | depth 5 m | reverse complement strand
CTATTAAATCTTCTAACTGGTCCATCATAGCAACTGTTTCTTTATCTGTTTTACCAGAAGCAACTAATTCATCATATTTAGCAATAAGACCTTGTGAATCTTCATTTTCAGGATCCCCATATAAAGAGTTACCTATACTAGTAGATATTTGTTCATCTGTTAATTGATATGTACCTACGTCACCTTTTTGTCTTAAAGATGCTTGCACATCAGGCCTTGATAATATATTATTAAAAATAGCATCAACATCTTCTGGAGGAACTACACTCCATTCACTTCCTTTTTTTATCATATATTGTTGGCCAGCTCCCTGTCCTACTAATTGAATTTCTGATCCTCCTTCTCTAGCTTTATATCCTTCCATTGCTTCGTCAACTTCTGTAGCAATATCAACATTTTTTACTGTTCTATAACCTGAAAAATAACTATCATCATTTATAGTACCATCATCATTCTTTTGTAATCCAGTATAATCTTTATTAGAAATGCCCATAGTAGCGCCATAAGTCTGTTCATCAATTATACCATCTTCTAATTTCTTCTTTTGCTCTGCTTGATAAGCTTGTACTCTATCAAAATTTTTCTTAATAGGAGTATACCCTTGAATAAAACCTCTAGAGTCTTTAGTTATAGACATACCTGCAGTCTCATAATCACCTCTTCTAGCTCTTTCCTCTAACTTAGCATTATATTCCTCTGCTAATTCATTTTTAAGTTGATTATCTCCATCATAGTCTGCAGATTGCATACCGTCTACAGATGCAGTTAATGCATCGTCTGCAACCATAGCATTAGCAAATCTATCTCTAAGCATTGTATTAACTTGAATTGATCCTGGATCTCTATAAACAGATTGGTATTGTGGTAAATTATATCTAGCCATTGATTATTTTTTAGTTTCTTCTTTAGTTTTGTTTGTAGAAGTTATATATGTATTTATATCCGTTTCTGTACATGTACCTGATTCACATATTCCAGGTATTCCGTTTTTCTCAGCATACTTAGTAACAATTGTTCTTAATCTATCTCTATCATATATACCTTCAGAGCCAATAGCTTTTGCCATTCTTTCATTAGCTTTATACGATAAAGCATCTCCTAACAGGCCTCCAATGCCAGAAGCTGTAGCAGAAACTCCTTGATATTTCATGTACTCTTCATCATCTTTAACTTTTTGTCTAGCAGCTGCATTACTCATGTTTATTTGATCCGCTCTAGCAGCCTCAGCTCTTATCATTTGTGCATTTTGTCCAGAAGCTTGTTGAGCTCTTGACATATTATTTATAGACATTTGCTGTTCCATTTGAGCTTCCTGATTAGCTATCTGAGTGTTAGCTCTAGTTTCTGCTGCAGTAATTTTAGCATTTCCTTGTTGTTTTCTACTGTAAGCAGCCATTTTATTTATAATGTTAGCTGGACCTCCTCCAGAAGTTTCAATAAATTTGTTTATACCTCTCATGTCAGAAGCATTGTTAGATCGTTCATTGTTATAATTAACTCTTTCTAATCTAGATGCTTTTCCTCTTTCTGCTATTATAGGTGATGTAAATCCTGGAGTATAAGATCCTTGCTCTGCATCTGGTTGCTTGTTAAAGAAAGAATAGGCAGCAGGTAATAACTGTGTTATGCCGGCAATATAAGCTTCTGTAGGTATAGTTCCTCTACGAGCTTTTTCTTTTAACTCGTCTAAAAGCGCATTGTTTTCTGGAGTTCCTTCTCTTCTAATTATCTCTTCTTGTTCTTCTGGAGTACGAGCTAATTGAAGATTATCATTAAGATTCGTATTGACGCCTATTGTTCCGGGTTGGATAGGGTCTATTTTTAATATTGTTTCAGGTACTCTTGTATTATTTTCTACTGGAGCAGGTTTCTTTTTCTTTGTTACTTTTTTATTTGGTACTATTTTATTTATTACAGGATTTTCAGTAATTACTTCTTCTGTTTTTTTATTTTCTTCTATTCTTACATTTTCTCTATTTTTGAAAAAATTATCTAAAAAATTTTGTGCGTTATCAGCATCCGAGTTTAAATCGTTAGGATCTATAACAAATTCATTATTATTAATTTCGTTGTATATAGGTTTACCTGTAAGGTCTTTTGTAAAATCAACTACTGGTTCTATTTCTTGATACTGATTTTCATATCTAGTATTTGTATTATTATTTATACCGCCTTGATTAGATACATTACTTCCTCCAGTATTATACATTTTTACACCACCATTTCCAGCAGTTTGTATTTTATTAGGACTTCTGCCCGCAGCCTTTTCTTGCATCTTAGCTAGGTAATCTATTTTGTTTTGATCGCCTCCTTCAGCTAATATTTCTTTATGCATATTTGCATACGATACACCTCCTTCTTTTAAATGGTCAGAGAAAAAGTAATCACTTCGTTTACCTCCGTTTTTAGCCATAGTTACTTGATCCATAGTTTCACCACCTTCTACTTCTGTTTGAGCGTCTACCATAATACCTCCATCATCATGTGACTGTCCGTTAAACTCTACTGCATCACTATTTGGTATAGGCTCCATTGTACCTCCTGGTAATTGTTGCCCTCCCATTCCGTATTGTTTCATTTGGTTATACATTCCTCCTGATTCTTTTACCTCTTTATATTCTGGACTAGAAACTTTAACACCTTCATAGTCTCCAGCTCTACCTCCACTGTTTCTACCTAAAGCCCTGTTTCTATCTAAAGTTGACATATTGTTCCATTCTTCAGCAGTATAAATATCTCTACCTGAATTAAACTCTCCTCTTTTTCCTCCGGATTCGTATTTTTTTCTTAATCTATCTATAAATTTCTTTCTAAACATAGTTTTATTTTTTAAATGTATTGTGGCATATTTCTATATCCTCCTCTTTTTGCTACAACGTTTTGACCTAGATCATAACCAGAATAAGTTTTTTGTTTCATTTGGCCCGATTTAACTCTAGCCATCTGTGATCCAAAGTTTTGAGTAAGATCTGCATTAAATGTATCTACTTTTTTCTTTTTTTCTGCTTCTGCCCTTGCCTCTTCTTTTCTTGCTTTCTTTCTACCAGTAAAACCTTTATAAAGCCCAACCCCTGCTCCAACTATACCACCAACTACTCCTCCAACTACATTACCAACTCCTGGTATAATAGATCCAGCCATAGCTCCATACCCCGCATACTCTCCAGCAGTTCCTAAAACATCTCCAGTAGCTTCTCCTGCAGTCCAAGTAGTAGCATCACCATCATCATAAGCTTTACTAATAGCTTTACCTCCAAAATTAGCTGCTGCTGAATATACATTTACATTATTTAAAGCGCTTGCTGCGGATCCTAAAGCGCTAGTACCAGCAGCTGCTTGAGTAGCTTGACTTCCAACTAAAAGTCCATCTTTACCCATTTTAGTTATTTCAGCACCTGTCTTAACAGCATCTAATCCTTGCTTTGCTCCTGAAAAACCTTGTATTCCAGTTTTCATCCCGTCAGTTCCAATCTTAAGGTTTTTAACATTATTAGCCATTTGTGACATTTTGTAAGCGCTTTCACCCATCTTAAGTCTTTGGCTTACGTCAAACGCAGTTTTAGCATCATTAAAACCTTTAATACCTTTCATTGTACTTTTAGCAGCTTTTACAGTTTTATAAGCCTTTACTGCATTAGCTATACCAGATGGATTTTTAGCTTTGTCTATTAGTCCTGCTGCTTTAGCTGATTGACTTGCAGTACCTAGTATACCACTAGCTTGATCAAATTTAGCGTCAGACTGTATTTTTACGTCTGCTATATCTTGATCTGCTTGCAGTTCATCTTGTTCAAGTTCTTGTTCTAAAGATTCCCCTGACTCTTTAATCTCTTCAGTTTGATTATCTAAAGCTTCCTGTCTTTGAGTTTGCAGCTCAGGATTGTTTTCTTGGTATACTATACTAGATGTAGACCCAGTAGCACCTTGACCTGCAGACTGTACAGTGTTGTCACCATACATTGATCCACCTACTGCAAATTTTCTTTTTGCACCATACATTGGTAGACCGCCATTACCATACTTCATTCCCCCATATTTAGCTAATTGAGGACCATAACCTCTTGCATCAGGTGTAGGAGTAACTGCCGCATTACGCTGCATATTAATTTGTTGTTGATGTAAAGCTTCTGCTTTTTGTGCTTGTATTTGAGCAGGAGTTAATTGAACAGGAGCTCCTGTGTTCATTCCTAGACCTACTCCTCCTAAATTATACTTTGATTTTTTTCTGTTTTGTACTCTCATTATCTATTCATTTTGCGTACACTCACATTCGTGGAGTACAAATTTAGTAAATTATTTGATATATTATCATAAATTAAGCGAATTCCTACCCACTTATCCATGAATTTTCTTTTTTGATTCCAAGATTTAGATAAATCAAGGTACCCATTGTTTAAAATCTCACTCATACCGTCTACAGTAAACATAGATTGTATAGAAGATGTTGTTATAGTTCCTACATTAGATCGTCCTATTATATTAGGATTTGTTACAGTTCCTTGCATATAATAAGAGCTTGTATCTACAGCTACAGCTGCCATATCTCTAAAGTGATTTACTTTCCAGTTATTACCTACTCTTCTTGTATTAACTAAGTATTGTAAATCTAGTTCTTCAGATAATTGAAAAGTATTATATAAAAAGAATTTAGTAAATCCATGCTCTAATACATTTACACCTGCCAAATTAAACACTTCTGATGTATAATTAAAAGATGCTAATAAAGTATCATCACCTCTAGTTTCATTATGTATAAATTCAAATTCAAAAGGATGGTATTCAACAGTAGTTAACCAGTCTGTAGGGGAATACTTACCTCTAAGATTTTCTTGATATAAAATACCTCTATTAGAGTTTGAGTTATGTTTCCATATACCTGCATTGCCATAAGTAGTACCAAGATGTGTTGATGCTGGTGGAGGACTTGCTGGATCCCAAACAGGCCTTGGATACTTATCTGTTAAAGAATAAAAATCAGTTGATGTATTAAAATATATATATGGAGTATAATCATGAAAACTTCCCCACGTACCAGATTCAGGGTAATAAGATATAGTCCAACCTCCTCTTTCAAAATATCCTACATTACCCCAGTCTATTGGAGTCCAATTTTCACAAGTTTGTCCTGGAAGAGCAAGACAAGGAAAGTATATTAAATAAGAACACTGCGTAGAACTATAAATAATTTTTCCTGGTGTAGGAGGAGCTGAATTACCAATATTATATCCATTTATAAAAGCTTGAGTAGGAATTAAATCTCTTTTTGTTAGTATGATTCTTTTGTTTTTTGGATCGTATACTGAATGAAAGCCAAAACCTAAAATAGGATTATCATTATTACATGCTTCGGTCATACCATAATCTGCCAATGCAAGATACATGTTATCTTTAAACCATCTGTCTAGTCCTAATTTACTTATTTCAGCAAGACTATCTTTCATTAAAAATACTTTTTGAGTCTTTCTATTAACAAAAAAGTATCCATATCTAGTACTAAGAGCAGCATGTTGTGACTGTGTTCCTCCAAACCCGTCTTGAGTTTGAACTATCTCATCAGGGTCTTGTTGAAATATATCTCCACTTCCTACAAAAGCTTCACTACCGTCTTTCATTGACATTGATTGTTTACCTTTTGCTGCAAATAAACTATCTTCCATATGAAAATAAAGTAAATTATTAAAACTAGATAGCTTCCATAATTGACCCCTATTTTTAGGTAGATCCTTAAATTGATTAGCTAAAAATATTCTATAATTATCTATTAAACTAGTTGTATCATTTTTAGCACTTCTATGTGTACGAGTAGGAAAGTCTGTTTGCTCTCCTTCACTAACAGGTAAAGGAAAGGCAGGTTTAATGTCGTTAGACGTAGAGTAGTTTTTATTATACTTTAAATTATCTTGATGAGTAAAATCACCTTTTTCAGTACCAACTAATTTTAATATTTCTCTAGCTGGAGTATTAGGGAAGTAATCTGATTCTTTACTTTCTGAATGTCTTAAAGATATGTTATCACTACATTCTACTATATGTGAATATACAGCTTTTCTAGGATTACTAAGCTGTTCACTATTTAAAGGAGATAAAGATGATGCAAATCCATACCTAGATAAAAATACATCTCCACCAAAAATACCTCTTTCATTATTACTTGCGTGATATAAAATACTACTAGGATTTGTCTGAACTGTATTTGTTGCGTAATCAGCATTACTTGAATTATAAGTACCTCCTATTATAAAATTATTTAAATCTTCCCCTTTAACTTCAAACCCTGTAAAAACTAAATCGTTAGAATCTATAGATTTATATACATCTGTTTTATATGCTTTAAGATTCATTACATAAGATTCATGTCTATTTCCTCCAACAGTCCCTGAAGGTCCTCCAACAAGCATAGGCCCAGCGTCTGGTCTATTTAAACCAAAAACATTATATATATCACCAGATCCAATACCGGACCCATCTAGATCTGGTCTAGATATTAAAGGAGGTATACCAAAAGTATCTCTTAGACCTAAAGCTATGTGACTTTCTCCACCTAAGTTACATATTTTACCACCAAAACCTAAAGCTTCCGCTCCAAATACTGAGTCTCCTCTTACATAAGATTTAGCTTTTTGTCCTAAAGCTCTATTAAGTTCTATAGTACTTTGATCTACAGGTAAATATCTACCTCCTATAAAAATTGCAGAGTTTGCGTATTGAGGATAACAATTTGCATTAGTTGATAATGCTGCTGGATTATCCCATCCCCATCTTTCTTTTACTTCATAAGCCCCACTATCAGCGTTTGCTCCTGTATTTATCTCTGTTAGCATTTTTTTAGCTTGCTCTATATCAGGTCCATTCCAAGTATAGTCTCTAACTTTATATTCTAATTTTAAATGTGTAGCAGGAGCTAAACTATTTTTTGTTCTAAGCAAATAAAAATCATGAAAGCTTATAGCTTCATACCCTGATGGATAATCAGAAGCTTCTTCTGACCATGGGTTTTTATTTAAGAAAAAATCTTCTCTTCCAGATTCTACAGCTAAGTTTTGCATTGCGTTTGGATTTGCTGTTGCCTCATTACACAGACCTATAATACCAAACTGAGGAGTCATTGGAATACCTACAGACTGCCCTAATACAGTTCTATCTGAATGATCTCTATTAGCTCTAAATATTCTAAAACCTTGTACTTTATCGGCTATTGTTTGTGGTATATGTATACTGCTTAAGCTAAACCCTAAAGCTCTAGCTTCTTGACTTATTTTAACATCTCTATAATCGTCTAAATCTATAGGACTTGTGTTAATACTTACTCTAAATTGAACAAAACTACCATTACCATTATAACTACATCCCCACCCATTACCAGGAGTACCACTTTTTAAAAAAATCTTACCTGCATCTTCTCCTGACCATCTACATCTTATTTGATCACCAGCATCAAGATTTACACTCCACACCCCTTGTGTTGTACCCTGCTGCTGTAAATCCATAATTTTTTCATCATTACTTCCAGAGTTACCTAGCTCCATTTTTAATTCATTACTACCACTTACATGCACATCAGTTACAGCACTACAACCAGTATTACCAGCAATAGAACCTTGAACATTTAAGTAAGTCCAAGAGCCTCCTACTACTTTTCTTTGAATTCTACCCATTGCCCACTCATTTTGACTAATAGCAGAATTAAAAATTTTCAAATGAAAATGGACTAAAACGTTAGTACCATTAGTAGTAGCAGTAAACGTATTAGATGCAAAAGGAATAGCAGTTACAACTCCTGTAGGAGTATTTATCAATCCTGCCGTTGTAAATCCTATTGTTTGAAAAGTCCAACTAGTTGCTAAACTAGCAGCATTATTTGCAATTCTAAAAGTTCCTTGGTAATGACTAGCAGCTATTGCTGCATAATTTGCAAAATCATTTAAAGAATCAGAAACTACAGAATCATCAGTACTACTAACTGAACTTCTACTAGTATTTTCGTTAGAAGGAAAATGATGATGACGAACATTAAGTCCGTGTAGATCTCCTATTTTAGTATCACTAGATCCCCATACTTCATAGTCTTCATTTTCTGGATAAAATTCATTTTGATTCTCCCAATATTGCATTACTCTAGTAGCACTATTAGGCATAACAGTAGTTGTATCATAAAACTGATACATCTTAGCTGTTTTAGCATACACTTCTCGTAAACTTGAAGGTGCAGATTGTAACTCTGAGTCACGACCAGTAGGAGTAAGATAATCAGGGGTATAAGGAATACCGCTAGTTATAGCTTCTCTACCTGGTATATGATAAGCATAAGACATGCTACCATCTTTCATAATAAAAGCTATATAAAAAGCGTATACTTCATCTCGTTGGTAACCTCTATAGTTTGATATATTAGGAACGTATCTATAAGATCTATCTTCTAATACACTATTACCTTCATCTACAGGACTATTAGCAAATCCTGTATGCAGACCATCAGCAGTTGCCCAGTATTCGTCAAACTTATCTATGTCATATAACTTAGATCTTACTTTAATATTATTAGCATATTTTTGAAATCCAACATCTTGTGATCCAGTTAAGTTTCCTAAGTATAATACTCCATCTAATTGATTTATAGTTTTAGCTGTATCATAAGAAACAGTGTCTATAATAACATCTTCAACAGATGAAGGGACCACTCCTTCTATACCGCTAAAATTAATAATCATATATCCAGAAACATTTAAATCTATCTGAATATCATTAAGTCTATATGCTTCTGTAGCATCTCCCATCTTACGTATAACTACAGGTCTTAAATACTTATAATCTGAATTAACATCTGACACTTCCCAAGAAACAGCTTTTGCTGTTTGTGTGCCGTCTTTGTCTCCGTCTTTTTTTGTTGTAGGTCTAGTAGAATCAAGCTCAGCAACTAAAGATACAGGAGAAGATATAGATACATATGCAGTTGCTACATTATCTTTATCTACATAAGCTAAAGCTAAATGGTATGCTCCAGTCCTAAGTCCTCCTCCAGTATGTACAGCAGTTTGAAATATAGGAGTTGTAGTTAACACTTCTCCAAGTTTTATTGTAGGTACTTTACCTGAATATGGAAATAGATTTAATAGGTTTACAGAACTCAAAGAAGGAATACCATAAAGATTACTTGCACTAGTTCTATCTCTTAATTGTCTATCAACATTTAATGCTCTAGGAGGGTTTAAATCATCTGTCCAGTATATAATTAGATCTCCTTTAGAGTCTATTTTAAAAGTACCTTCAATAGGATTTTCCTCTTTAAAGTTAAGATCTATTCCTGTAGACGCTACATTAGGATTATATATTATACTATACACTCCTTTCTCCCACATACCTACTTCACTTCTTGGATTTAAAGAAGGAAGTGTTAAAACATCTAAAACAAATAATATAACTCTATCTTTATCTACTTCAATTTTACCAATAACTTTATCACTTTGAGAACCTGTAGTAAAGTTATCACCTAAATGTCCACTAAGTTCTGTTCCTCCCTCATTAGATATTGCACCATCTGTGTCATTTAAAAGCATATTACGAGCATGCCTCCAAGTACCTTCTGGTTGATCAATATGAGAGCTATCTTTAGATAAACCTTTTACAAATTTTTTCTCTGCCATTATCCTCTATTTATGTTTTCTCTAGTATTTAAACTTTCAAATGCATCATCATGCCTATTCATGTTTGGTATTAACCTAACCCATTGATTCATAAATGATTCGTATCTATCTATGTCTGGGTAGTTAGCTGCATTCCTAGCTTGAGTACAATAGTTTTGCCATCTCTCTTCTGCAAATCCATAATCAATACCATTATTTTTAAACTTAGGATTAAGCATTAATAATTTTTTATATACATACCAAAACATAGCTTCTCTATAACTAATATCATCTGGTACTAAAGGAAAACAATCTTCATCTGTAGGGAACGCTTTATAACTTAAACAAATTTTACCTGATTCAAAAGAAGTTTTTATATAATCGCAATCTATAATATATGTATCTTCAGATGCTGCGTTTTCATTTACACATCCATCACAATGCATACTTTTATGAAACGCACTTGCACCATATTGTAATGGCTGTAAAGTATTTGAGTTTTCAAAATATACATTTTCAAGTATAACAATCCTACTATTGATTTCATGAAGAACACTAGAAATAGAAGCGTACTCTGTACCTGCAGCCTGCGCTATAACTATCTGATTCTTAAGTTCTTCTACTTTAGCTATTAATGTATCTAAATCTTTAGATGAATTAGATGCTACAGAACCATTTATAGCAACCATATTTATATAATATAAATCTGATGGTAATAATACTTTATGGTTTTTTACGTCTAGCACACACTGCTTCTGACACAGTTGAGTAGAAGCCCCAATATGTTCTAAAGCTTCTCCAATCCATTCAATCGCATCATCTATCCAATCATCATTTTCAGGTCTAAGATCTCGAAATACTTTTCTTATAATTGTCTGACTAGATACTGTTTTATATATTGCCATTATCTTTAGTGTTTTTTAAATTTTAAATAAGCTAAATCATCTTCTTTTAAAAGATTGATTAGCTTTTCTTTATTTCCTTTAACTCCTCTTGTAGCATCAAATCTATATACAGATTTATTTTTTACTTTACACTTACCTTTGTTCCAGTAATATTTACAATAAAAACTATCTGTATGATATATATGCCACTTAACACCCTTCCCAGTAATGTTATCGTATAAATCTTGATCTTCTTCTAGGAGCTCTTTCTTATATTTATTACTCTCTCCCCAATCTATTCTAGGTGATCTTGGATCTCTTTCTCTTCGTATAATAGATAATGAAGATAAGTTATTACCCATATTAAAGCTTTTCCCATCTAAAATATAATCTAAAATTAACATATTAAATTCATGGCATATAGCCGTAAATAAAGATTTATTAATCTCTTCGTAGTAGTTTTCATATGAAGCATGTATGTCTTTAAATGTACAATTCATAATTATTATTTAGCTGGTGGAGCAGTGTTTCCATCCTGCATTCTATCGTTTTCAGTATCACTTGTAGTTCCTGCTAACATTTTTAATTCTCCTGCTAAAATACCAGAATTAATTTGACTAAGCATGTCTAAGGGAATTGGAAATTCAGCATTGTCATCATAACAACCTACACCTGCGCAATCTCCAAATTTTGATACGTCTTCAGGATCTTCAAAAACTCCTCGTATATTTATATACTCTAATCCTTCTGCATTGTAAATGTACAAAAAATCTTCAATCATATAAGCTTTCATTTTCTTTTTAGTATACTTATCATAAGATAGAAATTTTAATGTATTAGAATTAATCATAGGTATTGTTCCAAATCCTGTTACATCTCCTACATGCGTAATAGCTTCTTGAAAATTAAATCTAACTGTTTTAGGAATAGGCTGCTGAGTTTTATATACTATACACTCTACAGGTAGATTGCAGCATTTACTTGCATCTACAATTTCTAATTTTATACATCCTAAATCTTGTTCTATATGTCTACTAACAAATCCATTACGCGCATAATCTCTTCTAATAAACATAGCTCTGTAATGTTTAATATTAAATTTTAATTGATCTAAAGATATATGTTCATCGTGATTAGATCTTCCTCCCCTAACTAGGTTTAGTAAATTGTAAGCTATTTCGTGTAATGTCATTTTTTATTTTTTTACTTTTTCTAAAGATCTACCACCAAAGTAAGCACCTATTACAGTAATTAAAACTAATTGTAATAAGTCAACCCATGAAGATTTAACCTCAAACTGGATAATTCCAGCATCTATAAATATTAATAAAACCGTAGATACAACTAAAAATATTAAAACTAATGGTCTTATATTTTTAGATAACCATGAATCAGATTGCATGTCCATCTTCCAGCGTTCAGTTACTTGTTTTTGCATTTCTGCTTCATACCCCATTACTAGGTCTTTAATTTTTGCTTCAGCTTCAAGCTTTTCTTCTTTTGATGTATGTAAATTATCTATAACTCCTCCTACACTTTTTACTAGTTTAGCTGCTCCTCCTGATAATAAATTTGTTAATATGCTCATAATTATTTGTTTTAGTTATCTGTATATATTTCCTAACTCTGAATCGTCATTTGTACTATTGTTTGATGTACCTGCAGTAGGATTAATATTAATCTTTTTTGAATTAGGTTCTCCTTTGGATTTTATTATTAAATCTACATTACTATCCGGATCACTTAATTTTACAGCTAAAGAATAGTTTATAGAATCATAAGAAGATAAATCGTTCGAGTCTAAAGTTAAAGTATTTCCTTTTTCAATAGTTACATTTTTCATAAAGTAATAAACAGTTTTAACATATTGATCATCCCAATTATTAGGATTATAAGTAATAGGTAACGAGCTTTCCCAAAAATAAATATCCACATAAACAACATTTGTATCATGCTTATTTGCAATCACAATAGATTCTAAATTATTCAAAGTATCTTTATCTCTTAAAGTAGTCTCTTCATTTCCTGTTATATTTATATACTCTGTATTCATTATTATTATCTCAATGTTAATGCTACTGATTTAGTACCTTCAAAGTTACTTGATGTAACATTAATTTTTAATGTATAAGTACCTCTACTAACAGTTACTGCTAGCGTTGCCGCATAACCCTCCGTTATTTCTAATGAACCCGCAGCTCCAGCCGCTCCAGCGGGTCCACGTGCTCCAGCTGAACCGTTTGAACCGTTTGATCCATTGTTACCAGCAGGACCTCGAGCACCAGTATTTCCAGTATCACCCTTAGCACCATCACTTCCAGACCCTCTATTTGTATTAGCGTTTATAGCAGATTTTAAATTGGTAATGTCCAGATCATTATCGTTGTGTTGGAAATCATCAATCTGCGATCTTAGCGTTTGTAGTGCATTTATAATTGGGTCTGATGACAAGTCAGAATCATCTAACACGTCTTTACCAGCTTCTTTACCTGACTCCGCCATTTTAGCAGCCATTGTTTTTATTACTCTTCTTGCCATATTATGCTGTTGTTCCTATTAATGTAAAGCTAAACCTTGGTTTTTGTCCAGCGCCACTGTCTGTCTTACCAAAACCTACTATTATTAAATCTCCTGCCGATGCAGCCGTTGATCCAGTTGCGTCAAGCGTAGTCGTTCTACCGTTTATGGTTGATACTGTTGCTGAGGCTATTAGTGTTAGTGCTAAATTAGTTGTACTAACAGCTGTTGCTCTAGCCATTTTATACACTCTAACTTGCATCGTTCCATTAGCAGCGTTCATTCTAACTTGACTCATTATTGAAACTTGAGAAACGTCAACCGGGCATATTATACCACAGTGTTGATCATTTTGATTTAAAACAGGTACATCGACATCTACAAGGTTTGTTGCGTAATCCCTAGCATCATTCCAACCGTAGTTATTACTACCAATATACAACTTGTCAGTTCCATCATCTGCAAATTGAGCTGCTGTTCTATTTATATATCCAGAAGAAGAACCTAAGTAAATAGGTACTCCTTGTATAGAACTTAGGTATCTTACTTTACTCATTTATTAATCTACTTTTGTTACTAAAATTATAACATCACCAGCCGAAGGAGCCACGTTAAATGTCACTACAACTCTAGCGGCTGTTGATCTAACCACTTGTGCCATAACCGTTTCATAAGAACTAGCGTCATACATTTGAACATTAACATCTCTTGTGTTTAAACCATGATCTACGTTAATTGATGTAGCACCTCCAATTGCAGCTCTATAACTTCTTGCAGCTAAACCAGCAGCTGTAACTGCTCTTGTAGTATCAGAACCAGCTAATGCTTCTGCTGTTGTTGCTAATTCTACAACACCTGGATTTGTAGCACTTGCAGTTTCAGCAGTTACTGTTACAGCGCCAACTCCAGAGTTATTTACATCTATACCAGCGCCAGCAACTATTGAAGTTACCTTAGCAGCAGTCTTGCTTGTTCCTATTTCTGTTGCATTCCATACACCAGTTCCAATTGTC
>TARA_R110000764_G_scaffold126511_1_pt1 | contig 14057 bp, 13 predicted proteins | sample TARA_R110000764 | Tara Oceans TARA_R110000764 (sample SAMEA4398111) | marine metagenome | biome: Polar Biome; feature: [SRF] surface water layer (ENVO:00010504); material: water (ENVO:00002006), including particulate matter (ENVO:01000060) such as... | depth 5 m | reverse complement strand
CCACGCACCAATAATTTGAATCAGTTTTTTCATGTGACTAATTTACGGGTTTTGGTGGTTACATTTAAAATAAAAAGTAGCTCTAAAGATTGTTGAAAAGTGTTTAAAAATGAAGATATAATTATTTATGATAATTTTTAAACCATTCTATAAAAATGGAGACACCTTCTTTAATTTCTATAGAACTCTTGTATCCTAGTTCTTGTAGCTCTGTTGTATCGGCCCAAGTACTTGGGAAACGAGCAAATTTTAGATTTACATCGTAGTAATTATTGACGTTGTCAAGACCTACTACTTTATATCCCGCATTAACTAAGCTTTCAGCTAAGTGAAAGCCAATAAATCCTGCATCACCAGTCACTAATACTTTCATTGTAAGCTGTTTTTTTTGAAACCCAATATCAATTTTAAAAGATACTATTTCTGAAAATTTTCTCTACTTATATTACAGGTCTTTTGATAAATAATTATTTTTTTAACTAAAAAAAGTAGAGATTACGGAATTGTCTTCAATTAATAAATTGTGTTTCTAACACCATAAATTAAATTAAAGATGGTGAAATGATTGCGATTAAAGAATTTGGAAAGGGAAATACAATAGATTTTAAATACCTAAGAATTATAAGGGTCGTTTTATTTTACTTAATTCTATTTTATATAGGATATTTTGCCTTTAAAAAAGTTGGTAAAATATTACTTATAAGGGTTATTTGTGTAATATTTTGTATAAAACGTGCAGTTCGTCGAAATCATAAAAAAGTTATTGATTACGTTAATTAATTGTAAAATTAAGATTTACTTTTGTAGTAGAACAACAGCAGAAACCAAGACATAATAGCCAATTAATCTATTTAAGTGGCTGTATTTTTTTGATATTAATTTCATACTTATTATGAATTTAGTCTATCTGTTTGTTGTTTCCCTTTCTAGGATAAAATAGATATTATGCTTCAAGATTTATTTCACAATTTATATTTTTTAGTCTTTTTTTCCATAGTGTTTTCTGTGCTGGTTTCATTACGTATTTATCCAGTTATTATTTATTTGGCGCATAAAAAGAAGTTAATGGACGAGCCTGGTCATCGTAGTGGCCATGTAAATAAGACACCCACTTTAGGAGGTATAGGGATGTTTATTACTTTCTCATTATCAATTATACTTTTAGGTATTCTTACACAATTGAATCAAGGTGATTTATTGAAACTGCTTTCGATTTTAGGAGGTACCATCATACTTTTGTTTTTAGGAATTAAAGACGATCTGTTAGTTCTTTCTCCAAATAAGAAATTTTCAGGTCAAATATTTTCTTCCGCTTTAGTTGTATTAGGTACAGATGTTAGAATAGAAAGCTTTTATGGTGTATTTGGTGTTGGGGATCTTAATTATGTAGTTTCTGTTGTTTTTACTTTATTAGTTTTCGTATTTATTATAAACGCTTTTAATTTAATAGACGGTATTGATGGTTTGGCTTCGTCAGTTGCTATTATAGCAAATACTTCATTTGGAGTTTATTTTGCTATGAATGATCAATATTTATATGTTCTGCTTAGTTTTAGTCTAATAGGGGTGTTATTAGGTTTTCTGCGTTATAATTTATCTAGGAAGCGAAAACTTTTTATGGGTGATTCCGGATCATTGTTTTTGGGTTTCTTATTGGCTTATCAAGCAATTGGGTTTTTAAGTGTAAATGAAATGGAGCAAACAGTATTCAGCGTTACTAACGCACCTATTATGGTATTGGCCATATTGGCATATCCAATTTTAGATACGCTTAGGGTATTCACTATCCGTATAGTGAATGGTAAAAGCCCATTTTCGGCAGACCGTAATCATATACATCACCGATTGTTAGATAATGGCTTTTCACATATGAAGTCTACACTTATCGTAGCTATTTGTAACATTTTTGTCATTCAAATAGCCTTTGTCTTAAGTGATCTGTATTTAACATTACAACTATATATAATTAGTGTTGTATTGCCGCTTATTTGCCTATTTCCATTTTTATTGGTGCAACGCGATGGAAAGATTAGAATAGAAATGCCTAAACTTTAGTGTTTATTTAGAATGTTATGCTGTTGAGAGTATTTCAAAATTAAAAAGTATTCAAGAGTTTAAATTAAAATTTGGGAAAATTAAAAATATCATTGTTTAAAAGTTTAGGAATTAATTCTGAGAGGACAAGGAACATTGTAAAACATATGGGCTGGTCGACTCTATATAAAATGGGGAGTGTTTTGTCTGGGTTTTTAATAGTTCCCTTAACAATGGATTATTTAGATAACGAAAATTATGGTGTTTGGCTGACGTTAAGCTCATTTATTGGTTGGTTTTCTTTTTTTGACATAGGCTTAGGTCATGGTCTTCGAAATAAATTTGCAGAAGCTCGTGCAAAAGGCGAATTTCAATTAGCAAAAGCTTATGTTAGTTGCGCATATTATACTATTGGGTTAGTAAGTCTTATTTTGGTGATATTATTTTTTTTATGTAATTTTTTTATCAATTGGTCGTCAATATTTAACACAACTTCTGAATTAGATTATGATTTAGGAATATTAATGCCAATTGTTTTTGTTTTTTTTAGTTTACAGTTGGTTGTAAAATTGGTAACCACTATTTATATTGCTGACCAACATCATTCTACGTTCCATAAAATTGAGTTTGCAACGAGAGGGTTGTCTCTTTTAATGGTTTGGATTCTTTTAAATTATTATCAAAGTTCTCTTTTAGTTTATGGAGCTATTTTTTCATCAATTCCAGTTGTAGTACTTTTAATATTTAATTTTATAGCCTTTTCTACAACCTATGTACATTTTAAACCGTCATTAAGCTTTTTTAAACTTAAATATTTAAAGGAGATTACAGGGGTAGGTATGAATTTTTTTATAATTCAAATCGCGGTAATGGTTTTAATGTCAACTGACAATTTCATTATTACTCAAATTTTTAGCCCTGCTGATGTAGTTCCTTATAACGTAGCACAGAAGTATTTTTCCGTATTATTTATAGCGCATACTTTGTTAGTCACCCCTTATTGGTCTTCAATGACAGAAGCATATATTAATAATGATATAAATTGGATAAGAAATTCAGTTAGGAATGTTCAAAGAATTTGGTTGTTGATACCGGTTTGCTTGGTGGTGATGGTGTTTTCAGCAAATTGGTTTTATAATCAATGGGTTGGTGAAGATGTTATAGTGCCAATTGGGTTATCAATATCGATGGCTCTATTTGTATTACTAATGACTTATCAATCTATTTACGTCCAGTTTCTTAATGGAACAGGAAAAATTAGATTGCAGACGTATTTAAGTATTTTCACTTTATTAATTAATATACCCCTTAGTATTTTTCTTGCTAAAACGCTTAATTTTGGTTTAAGTGGGGTGATTTTAGCGACATGCTTTTCATTATTTATTACACTAATTTTCTATCCTATTCAATACAAAAAAATTATTACTAACAAAGCTAAAGGAATTTGGAATAAATAGGATGTGGAGTGGGTGCTAAACTTACTTAATAGGTTGTATCTTTTTTATTACATAAATAGATTTATTCAATATGTTAACACTTATAACCTTTTTATTAAAGCCTCTTAAGAACTTATTTAAGTTTTCATTAATTAACTATGGACTTAAGAAGAAGAATAAAGATTTAAAAATATCATGGAATTCTGTAATAACTAATACAACTTTAGGTAAAAATAATTCAATACAATCGGCAACATTAAGTAATTCCACATTAGGAGATTTTTCCTATGTGGGGCTAAATTCTTATTTAAATCATGTCAACGTTGGTAAGTTTACTTGTATTGGTCCTCATGTTCAGATAGGTCTAGGTGAACATCCAATAAAAGGCTTTGTTTCAGTTCATCCTGCTTTTTATTCTCCAATCAAGCAAGTCGGTATTTCTTTCTCTGATCAATTTTACTTCAAAGAATATCATACGACAACAATTGGTAATGACGTTTGGATAGGAGCGAATGTAATTGTAATTGGAGGAGTGAAAATCGGTAATGGTGCTGTGATAGCAGCAGGTGCAGTTGTTGTAAAGGATGTTCCTGCGTATGCACTGGTTGGGGGAGTACCAGCAAAAGTAATTAAATTTAGATTTAAGGATGATGAAATAAGGAAATTACAAGAATTTGCATGGTGGGATAAAGAATTAATTTGGCTTAAAGAGAATTTCAAAAAATTTCACTCAATAAATTCTTTTTTTAAGTAGTCATATGTTTAATATCCAATTTAAGTGTAAATAATAACGAGTTAATTTTGAAAAGGGTATTTGCCTACAATTAATATTTTAAAAAAATCATTTTGATTTGAAGAAACTAATTTTTGACATTGACATTACGGGACATCATTCTGAATATATAGGACATTTGGTAGATTATCTTAATGAGAAAAAGACAGATGAAACAATTTATATCTTTATAGTTCATCCTGAATTCTCTTTGCATTTTCCTGATATTGTGGATAAGGCAAGACAGATAAAAAATGTTTATTGGAAGCAAATAAAGCCAAAAGAATTTTATATGTCCAAAAGATTTGGTACGGCTTTATCCTCATTTATAGAGTTTAAAATTGTAAATAGTTACGCTAAGGAGTTAAGGGTTGATCACGTCTATCTTCTAAATTTTCATTCTTTAAAATTTCCAGGAATGATATTTAGACCTGAGTATAAAATTAGTAGTATATTATTTCATACTTTTCATAGATTAAAAAGAGAATCAATAAATGAAAAAATTCTATTTTATAAAAGATTTTATATTACTAAATATTGCTGTAAAAATCCAAATCTAAAAAGTGTATTTATTCTTAACGATAAGAGTACGGTAGGGTTGATGAATAAAGAATTCAAATCCAATCAATTTAAAATGCTACCCGATCCAATACCAACCTTGAGAGCTATTCCGAATTTCAATATATATGAATACTTTGGAATCAAAAAGAATAGAAAAATTTTTTTACATATTGGTTCCTTAGGTAATATTAAGGGTACATTGGAAGTGTTGAGTTCTGCAAAGCACATAAACTTGGATTGTCAAAAGAATGTTACAATATTACTTGTTGGGAAAGCTAGATTATTGTCAGATGAGGCTTTATATACCAATCGTATTAAGGAAATTAACCGCGATACAGAAGTTCAAGCAATATGGAATAATAATTTTGTATCAAATGATATAATGAAAAGTCTTTTTGATAATTGTGATGCGGTTTTGCTTCCCTACAAGAATACAGAATTTTCCAGTGGAATTTTAGGTCATGCTGCAGCTTCAGGTAAGACTGTAATTGCAACTGGACAAGGGTTGATTGAAGAACTAGTTTCAAACTATAATTTGGGAATGCTTTTAAATGAGCCAACCGAGATTAATATTGCAAAAAAAATAATGGAATTTTTGCTTAACAAAATTGTTTTTAATCCTTCAAATAATTTTGTTAGGGAACGTAATCCTAAGATTTTCTCTGAGTTTTTATTATCAAATTAAATTTTTATCAGAGATAAAATTTATTATATGAATTTTTATAACACCTATAAATCTAGGTACCATTTTTCTCTTAATTTTTATAGCATTTTTTTGCTGGTAACTTTTATTCCAGACTTTACTGGTCTCTCTTCATCCCTTTTTACAAACGGAATATGGTTAGTTAGAGCTATAATGGCCTTTTGGCTTATTGATAAGTCCAAAATGAAGGTTTTTATATTACGCTGGGAAGAAAAACTTTTTTTGTTAGTGGCGTTCATTTACTTCCTAAATATATCAATTGATGTTTTTTTACAAAATTATCCAATTGGCATTGGAAACCCTATTGATTTAATTGGCTTTTTTTTAAGTATTCTAGTAGCATTTTCTTTTAGATATGATTATTCTTTTACGTCGAGGTCTTCATATTTTTATTTTCTAATTACACTTTCTATAGGCTTAGTATTAGCTTTTTTTTTATCTGAACCAAGTCCACCTCCACTAGTTGGTCGTTACGACGCAAATTCAACAGTAAATACTATAAATTATGGGAAGTCCGGTTGCGCATTAGCAATAGTTGCTATTTATGGAATTATAAATTTCAGATTTAAGTATAGTAAAATTATTTATATTGTATTATTGTTATTAGGTATAATTTCAATAATGCGTGCTGGTACTCGATCACCTGTTGTAATTTTAATTGTTGTCGTTGCATTTTACTTTCTTTCTAAATATAGTTTTATAAAAGGGTTCATTGTAGTATGTTGTACTTCTTTGGTTTTATGGTTTTCTATGGGGGTGATAATTCAACTTTCAGAAATGATAGGGAGTGATATAGTAACTAGGCTTTTAGCTTCAATTGAAAGTGGGGACACTAGTGGACGTGATGAAATTTACTTAAATGTTATAAATCATATCAAGGATTCTCCTGTATTTGGTAGTTTTTATCTTATATCATCAGGTTTAGGTAAAGGTTTTTATCCGCATAATTTTTTTCTTGAGGCATTCATGACTACCGGTTTTTTTGGAGGTATCCCCTTTGTTTTTATGGTTACTCTATCTATTATTAGAAGTTTTCAGATACTACGACAGAAACATATTGCTGGTTGGATTGTGTTATTATTTTTACAAGCACTACTTAATGGTATGTTTTCTTCAACATTATATAGTGCTGAGGATTTTTGGGGATTGTGTTTTCTTGTGCTTTCTATTAATTTAATTGAAAAGAACAAATCTTTAATAAATTAAAATTTACTGAAATATTGTATTTAAATTAAAATTTTAATAATCAATTTTATGAAAAAAATAGCTCCAGTAGTTCTATTCACATATAATAGATTTGAGGAGACTCAACAAACTGTAGAAGCTTTAAGACGTAATTACCTAGCTGGTCAAACAAGATTGTTTATATTTTCTGATGGTGCAAAAGATTCAATTTCTGAAGATAAGGTAAAAGAAGTTCGACTTTATTTAAAGACTATATCTGGTTTTAAATCAGTTGAAATTTTTGAATCTACATGTAATAGAGGTTTGGCAAATTCTATTATTTATGGTGTTTCAAAAATTATTGAAATTTATGAGACTGTAATAGTTTTAGAGGATGATTTAATTACAACTCCAAACTTTTTAGATTTTATGAACGAGGGTTTAAGGATTTTTAAAGATAATTCGCAAGTTTATGCAATTAATGGATATTCCTTGAATATTGATGTTACTGATTGTTATACTCATTATTTTCATGTAAGAGCGTTTCCCTGGGGTTGGGCTACTTGGAAGAATAATTGGAATGGAGTTAATTTTGATAAGCTGATTATTAAGAATCAACTTGATAAAAACCCGGAAATTCTTAAAGATTTTGAAAGTTTTGTTGGAGCAGATTCATCGGAGATGTTAATTTCATCCATCAACAGTAAAAATAATTCTTGGTATATAAGGTGGGTTTTTGATAATTTTTTAAAAAATAAAGTTTCAGTTTTTCCAATTTCTTCAAAAATTATAAATATCGGATTTTCTGAAGATGCAACACATTGTGATGGTATTTCTGTATATAATTCTAATCCAGATAAGAAGTATTTAAGAGCATTGAATTTTGATAAAGAATTATTTTTAAGGGCGAAAGATCCTCGTTTTTTAAAATATTTTTCGATGCGTTATAAAATTTTGTACAGAGCAAAATTACTTTTTAAGTCAAATGGAGCCAGTTTAGTATTTAAAGAGATTAAGAATAAATTCAAATGATAAATACATTAAAGAGGTTTAGAAATTTTTACTTGAAAAATATTAAATGGAAGGAATATCAAATTGGAAAGAATTTTCATTCTGGTAGAGGGGTCCAAATTTGGGGTAAAACTAAAATAGTAATTGGAGATAATTTTTATATCGGAAGATATTCTCAAATAGAATGTAACACAACTATAGGGGATAATGTAATCATAGGTAATTTTGCCGCTCTAGTTGGTAAGTATGATCATAATTACAAACAGATAGGGGTGCCGATTAGATTGTCATCGCAGATTAGAAGTTGTGATTATAATTGGCTTGGAGTCGATTCTGAAGTGGTTATTGAAGATGATGTTTGGCTGGGGTATGGTGTTATTGTAATTTCAGGCGTTAGAATTTGTAAAGGGAGTATTGTGGCTGCGGGTTCAATTGTAACTAAAGATATTGAGCCTTATTCTATTTACGGAGGTAATCCTGCTCGTTTTATCAAGAAACGATTTACAATAAATGAACAAGAAGAGCACGAGTTAAAATTGAAATCAACGTAATTTGTCATTATTTTTAAAAATATTATTTAACCCGTTAAACTTTTTTGTATTAATTTGAACTTCCTTTTTTATGAAAATATTTGATTACAATATTGCTACTAGACTTCCGGAATTTCCGATTCATTCGAAAACAATTATTAATACAATTAATCCTCATAGTTATTGTGTTGCAGAGAAGGATTTGGAGTTTAAAGAAGCGCTTTTGAACTCGGATATTTTACTTCCGGATGGTATTGGTATAGTATGGGCAGGTAAAATGTTAAGAAATCAAAAGTTAAGTAAAATTGCAGGATTTGATGTTTTTTTACATTTACTAAGTCATTTGGAAGAAAACAATGGATCATGTTTTTTTCTAGGTGCTTCGCAAGAGGTTTTGAATTTAATTCAAGAAAAAGCGAAAGTGGAGTATCCTAATATTTCTGTAGGTTTTTATTCACCTCCATACAAAGATGTATTTACAAAGAAAGATTCTGATGATATGTGTACACAAGTGAATTCTTTTAAACCAGATGTTCTTTTCGTGGGAATGACTGCTCCTAAACAAGAAAAATGGGTGAAGCTGAATAAAGATAATCTTCATGTAACTGTAATTTGTTGCATTGGCGCTGTTTTTGATTTTTATGCAGGTACAGTTAAGCGTTCTTCTGATTTTTGGATAAATATTGGTTTAGAATGGTTGCCAAGATTTTTGAACGAACCTGTGCGATTAGCCAAACGAAATTTAGTCTCTACACCAAAATTTATTATTGAGGTACTAAGACATAAATATTTAGCTAAGAGATTGTAGTTTATTGAAATTAATAAGCTAAAAATTTAAGAAATGTTTCTTTTGTATAAAGTGTCAGCATTAATAATTAAAGGCAGATTTTTTTTTAGGTTTAAAATCTAAAATTCTATAAAATCACATAATTTTTTTAGTATCAAAAGCGCATATAAAACTAGTATATTTGTGCCGAGTATATTAATGTTTTGGGCTATTAGGAATCTGTTTTTATTTTTTCCGATAGCGATTACTTTCTAAAATTTACATGCTTATAAAAAGTATAATAAGAATCAAGAATGAAAGAAGCTCCATTTACAATAGATATGAGTGTTGACGAACAATCTCTAACTATAAATGATTTGGTAAAAAAATATTTGAAGCATTGGGTCTGGTTTGTAGTTAGTCTAACTCTATGTTTGATTTCAGCTTTCTTATATGTGCGTTATTCTAATGTAATATATAATTCTGTTGCAAAAATTAAAATTGTTGATAATTCCAAAGAACTTAATGTAGCCGTTGATGCTCTTTCTATGCTTGGGGGTAGTTCTAAAATCAATATGGATAATGAGACTCAGGTACTTAAATCCTACAGGATTCTCAGCCAGGTTGTGGATGAATTAGATTTAGATATTCTTTATTTTAAAAAGGGACAAGTTAAAAATACTCAAATCTCGCCACCTACTTTTAAAATAATAAAAAATATAGAGGAAGATAGCATAAAAGGTCCAATTTCGTTTAATGTTAGAATCGATACCGATGAGATTGTAATATTTGATGATAATGATTTTACACAAATAATTTCTTTTTCTAAATTAGATTCTGCATTGGTAGGACTACCATTTCGTATAATATTATCTTCAAGTTGGGATTATGAAGATTTAGAAAAGACTGTTTACAAGGTTGAACTACATTCTGAAAAAGAAGCTGTTTTAAATTTAGCGAAAAATTTGGTAGTTGCGCCTACTTCAAAGGATAGTGATATTATCGAATTGTCTTTGAAAGGTCAAAGTCCAGAACTTTCTGAATCAATTTTGAATACTGTCATATCTAAATTCAACCAAGATGGAATTTTGGATCGTCAACAAATTTCAAGAAGGACTATAGATTTCATAGATGAACGATTTTTATATCTTTCCACGGAATTAGACTCTATAGAAGGGGGAAAGCAAGATTTTAAAAAAGAAAATAATTTATCATATATAGAGGCAGATGCAGGTATTTCGCTAGAGCGAAAATCTGAGACTGAAAATGATGTGGCTAATCTTGAAACACAAATTTCACTTTCTTCGTTATTAAAAAGATCTGTAATTAATCAGGCAGCTTTTGAATTGTTGCCTGTTGATGTCGGTTTGGAAAATTTAGGTCTAAATAATATGGTGAATCGCTATAATGATTTAGTACTTCAAAGGAATAAATTGAAAGAGAATGTTGGTGAGCAACATCCAAGTCTTATTGCCATATCTGCGCAATTAGAAAACGCTAAGGTAAACGTTATCAAAACGTTAAATATATATGATACGCAATTGCAAACCTCACTAAAGCAATTGAATCAAGAACAAAATAAGGTAAATAATGTTTTTGCCCGTTTACCTGAGAAAGAGAAGAAATTACGCTCAATTGAGCGTCAACAGAGTATTAAAGAAAACCTTTTCCTTTTATTATTACAAAAGCGAGAGGAGGCAGCAATAAATCTTGCTGTTACAGCTCCTTCTGTTAAAGTAGTAGATTTTGGGCTTACTAATAGTATTCCTGTATCACCAAATAAGATTGTGCTTATGGGTGTAACAGGTCTGTTTGGTTTGTTATTACCTTTTGCCTTTTTCTATATAAGATATGCGATAGACACTAAGGTTCGTGAACGCAAGGAGGTACAAGAGATGTTGCCTAATATACCTTTTCTAGCTCAAATACCTCATTTTAAAAATAGTAAAGTATTTAAAGGAATTAATGATCGTTCATCTTTGGCTGAGTCTTTCCGTATTTTAGCAACAAATATTAATTATATGTTGCCAAGAGAGAAGAAAGGACTTGGGAATATTATTTATATTACTTCTGCGGTTACGGGTGAAGGAAAAAGCCTTTTAGCCTATAATCTATCTATAGCATATGCTGGAGTAAATAAGAAGGTTCTATTAGTTGGTGCGGATTTGCGTAATCCTGCATTACATTCATATTTGAAGATGGATGTTAAAACATCTGGACTTACTAATTTCTTGTTAGACGCTAATATGAATTGGAAAGAGTTCATACATTCAGGTATTGAAAACAATCCTAATCATTTTGTTTTTTTAAGTGGAGACATACCACCCAACGCTCCTCAGTTATTATCAAGTGATGCCTATGCAGATTTTATTAACGATGCCAAAAAATTTTTTGATATTATAATTGTAGACACGGCGCCTATCGTGCCTGTAACAGATACTTTATTAATTTCCGATTTTGCAGATGTGACTTTATTTGTAACACGCGCAGGTTTTACCGAAAAAGAAATTTTGAAAGAAGCTAATGAACTTAATCGAAATGAGAAACTTAAAAATATGGCAATTGTTCTTAATGATGTGAAATTCGACATGGAAAAGGATTACAATTATAAAGGAACAACGGGTAACTAATTAGAATTTATTTAAAGTTTCAAATTAAATTCATTATGGGCTTATTCTCTAGCTATCGAAATATTTATCATGCTCTTCTTGCTGTTTTATGTAGCCAAGTGGTCTATACTCAAATTAAAATTGGTGATAATCCTCAGGCTTTGAACCCATTCTCACTTTTGGAACTTGATAGTTCTACGAAAGTTTTTGTACTTAATCGTATGGACACTGTTCAAATGAGTCTTCTGACTCCACTAGAAGGTGCAGTTGTTTATAATATTGACGAAAAATGTTTGCATTACTTTGACGGGAGCGATTGGATTAATTTGTGTTCTAAAGCTGACCTAAATTCTGTTTCAATAATAGATAACGGTGACGGAACTTTTAATGTTTATAATGGAAATGATTTTTCTTTTAGTTTTAATGGTGCTAACGAATCAACAACCACACTGACTTCTAATGGAGATAATACATTTACGTATACAAACGAATTGGGAGTTGAAACAATTATAGATTTGAATATTTCTCAGACACCACTAATTTCTACTTTGGAAGATAATGATAATGGTACTTACACCTATACAGATGAAGAAGGTAACCAAACTACCATTGATTTAAATAATTCTCAATCTTTGGTTATTTCTACTTTTGAAAATAATGGGGATGGAACTTATACTTATACTGATGAGTTAAATAATCAAACAACCTTAGATTTTAATAGTTTTCAATCTTCTATAGTTTCCACCTTGGTAAAAAATAATGACGGCACATATACATATACAGACGAAACGGATAATCAAACGACTATAGATTTTATGGGTTCACAATCATCTGTAATTTCTACATTAGAAGATAACAGGGACGGAACTTATACATATACCGATGAAGAAGGTACTTTTACTACCTTTTTTATTGGAAATATAAATGGGCGTCATTTCGGTGATCCAGGTTCTGTTTTTTTTGCAAATAATACAACGGGGGATCCAACACAAGATAATGAAAATTTTTTTTGGGACAATGAAAATAAAAGGTTAGGAATTGGGGTTAGGAATCCTATCAGTACATTGCAAGTAAATGGAATTGTAAGAACGAATAGAATTAATAATGGGAGAGGTACTGAGGCATTTCCTGCATACCATTTTGGTCCAGCATTTAATACTGGTATGTTTTGGCCTCAAGGAGATGGGATAGGTTTCTCTGTTGCAGGTAGAGAATTAGTGCGAATAAGTAATAACCAACGTGTAGGTATTAATGTTCAAGTACCGCAAGCAACTCTTCATGTAGGGGGAGATTTAATAGTTGATGGTAATATAACAACCGCCACTGGTACATATAAAAACAATGCGGAATCTATTGTAAATACAATTCGAAATTTGACAAAGAAAAAAGAGGCGGTTTCAGTAAGTGATAAAACCTTATTAATAAGATCTTCTGTAGAACAAGTTGTAATTCCCAATGCATTAGATTCCAACTTAGGTCATATTTTTATATTTAAAAATTTAAAAAATATTCCCGTGCAAATTAATCTGCGATATGTGGATAGGAAAGGTGTTGAAAAAAACTTTTTACCCAATAATGATATTATATGGCTACAAAGTGACGGAAGTGAATGGCAACAAATTAATTAATTTGGCTCAATTTCTATTACAATACTTCAAATATTCACTTTTTATTCAATCCTTTCAATTCACCAACTTTAATATACATGTTTAAAGTAATAGTAGTGTTTTTAAGCCATAAACTTTAAGATACTTATGTCTAATATATTAATGCTTTCAATCTTAAATTTTACCTTGGACGGTTACCCGTGTTTTAATACTTGGTGGAATTTATCTTGCTTTTGAAGGTGCGGAAAAAATTTATGAACTCTTTGTTCCATATGAGTATGCACATATAGCTGCTGAAGCTATTACCGAAGAAGAGATTCTGGAACTAGAGAAAACCAAAGTAAAACCTGCGATAGTTATTGATTTTATATTGTCTATAGAAATTGCAATATTTGCATTGGGTGCTGTATTTAAGGAACCTTTGGTTACACAAATAGCAGTATTGGCTTTATTGGCAACCATTGGCGTATATGGTATTGTAGCACCTACGGAACCTGTAATAGATACTTTCTTGATTTCGGATTGCGCAGACGTTACACTTTACCTTATACGCGCAGGTGTAACAGATAAAAAAGTATTAGAAATATCTAATAATTTAAAACGACAAGGGAAGCTGGAAAATATGGCTTATGTTTTAAATGATGTTCATGCTAGAAATACTAAGTCCTACAATTACGGTTATGGAGAGGTATAAGGTGTAAAAATTTTAGTTGTTTGGGATATTAGTTCTAAACTTTCTTTCCACTTAGTATCTCAATAGTATGCATCACTAATAAACCATCTTCAGCGGTGCAGGGGTTTTCTTCTTTATCTAGAAAATAATTGATGACAGCTTGTATCATGGGTTGTTGAACATGTATTGGA
>TARA_R110000764_G_scaffold47595_1_pt1 | contig 14136 bp, 7 predicted proteins | sample TARA_R110000764 | Tara Oceans TARA_R110000764 (sample SAMEA4398111) | marine metagenome | biome: Polar Biome; feature: [SRF] surface water layer (ENVO:00010504); material: water (ENVO:00002006), including particulate matter (ENVO:01000060) such as... | depth 5 m | reverse complement strand
TCGACAGCTCGACAGCTCGACAGCTCGACAGCTCGACAGCTCGACAGGTGAGGTCAGTCCCACTGCTAGCGGTGTTTCTTTCAGCACTACTCTGGGTTTCCGTAGCTTCGAGTTATGCTGCTCCAGCCCCCGAATCTAAACTACCGGCAAGCGGGCGAGTCGTTGTCTCCGGTTCTGGTCCCTTAGTGAATCTAATCAGCCTTTGGCCGATGACTTCTCCTGCCTTTCCACCAAATGAGTGCGCCAGCAATCATCTTTTCGCTGGTTCTGGTTACAGAATTTATTTCGCTGAAAAAAGATGGTCAAATTGTGACCAGCTTCTAGCTGGTGGTGATAAATCTAGTCAACAGTGATATATAAAAAAACAAAAATATTGCTTAATGATTTACTTTTAAGGAGAGAGGTCATGACAAACACAACAGCATTTGACGTGGCAAACTATCTCGAAACGGACGAAGACATTAGAGCGTTTTTGTCGACAGCAGCAGAAGATGGTAGCCCTGAGCATTTAAACTATTGCCTGGGTATTGCAGTAAGAGCAAGAGGCATGACTCAAGTGGCTAACGAGGTGGGAGTCACTCGCGCGAGCCTTATAAATCACTTTCAAGTAATGCTAATCCAAAGCTCGAAACAATCACTAAGTTGTTAGGTGTTTTTGATTGCAAACTGAAAATTACGCCAATTGATTAAAAGGAATGTTATGTATCAGGGGGAGTTGTTTATGTGGGGCGGTGACATTAGAAATTCATGGTGTTATTGATTCCATTATTCATTGTCACTGTTCTAAGTGCAGAAAAAGCTGTGGCACCGCTTATACCACGAATGGCTTTATCACTACAAAGGCGTTAATAATAAAAACGGGGAAGGAACTGATTGCATTTTATGAAACTTCGCCGGGGAAAAAACGTCACTTTTACAAGGTGTGTGCGTCGCCCATTTTTAGCAGCAACGAACAATCACAGGATCGCCTAAGATTGTGCCTTGGTATTCTAGATTCTGATATTGAAGAAAGACCACTTTCGCATAATTTTGTGTCATCATGCGCTAACTGGGATGATCTGGATGCCAACTTACCTCGTTACGATGCCCATGAGCCAACTCGTTGAGTTTAAAAACATATCTATTTTTACTGGAATGGTGTCGAGAGTAATAAGCACTATCTTGCATAGGACAATGAGTCTGAACGATAAGACAATCTCTTGTGTTAATCTCATGCTTTGTACGATAGAGCACAGATAAACGCTCCAGAATCCATTACATTTATTGCCGATGAATATGCTTCACACGCTGTATAAACAGCCCTGCTAGATGTCGATACTGCTAGGTCTCTATGAGTGTTTAGTCAGAAAAGGGTATGACACTTTTTCAACTCGATAACAAACATCAGGAGATCCAATGAATTTCTTTTCCTTGGTCAGTATTTTGATCACGCTTGCTGCAGTATCCAGTTATTTCAATTATCGATATATCAAGTTGCCAACGACCATTGGTGTCATGCTGGTGGCGTTGGTAGCGTCGCTTACGTTAATTATTATCGGTCCCTACACTTCGGGAGTACGTGAGCAGGCGGTGTCATTGGTGTCGCGCATTGATTTCGATAAGGTCGTATTACACGGTATGCTTGCTTTTTTGCTCTTTGCGGCAGCGATTCATGTCAAACTGGATAGCTTAGGGCGTGAATGGCTATCCATTGCTTTGCTTGCTGTGGTGGGTACCTTGATGTCAACCTTTATTGTCGGCTGGGTAACTTGGTTGCTCCTCGGCTGGCTCGGTTTAACGATTCCATTTTTGCATGCTCTTTTGTTTGGCGCTTTGATCTCGCCGACAGATCCTATTGCAGTGCTTGCTATTATGAAGTCCGTGGGCACATCTGAGCAGCTCGAAAGCCAGATGGCGGGAGAATCGCTCTTTAACGATGGGCTGGGAGTGGTGATTTTCCTTATACTGTTGCAGCTGTCTGGTTTGGACACGATGTCCGCTCATGGTGGTGGGGCTTCAACTTCCATCGACATGGTAGCGATCGGTGTCCTGTTTCTCAAAGAGGTTGGTGGTGCTTTGTTGCTGGCATCAGTAACAGGTTACACGACTTATCTCATGCTCAAACGCGTGGATAACTACCAAGTGGAGGTGCTGCTTACTTTGGCTCTTGCAATGGGGTTATATGCGTTGGCGGATAGTTTGCATTTGTCTGCGCCTATTGCAGTGGTCGTGGCTGGCTTGTTTCTTGGTAATCATGGTCGTTTGTTTGCTATGAAGGACAAAACACGGGAGCACGTAGATACGTTTTGGGAGCTGATCGATGAGATTCTCAACGTAGTGCTTTTTTTCCTCATCGGTTTGGAGCTGCTTGTTTTACCTATTGAAAGTAGGTGGTTACTTGCGGGCGCCTTGTCAATACTGGTTGTACTGGCGGCTCGCTGGTTCTGCGTGGCAAGCATTATTGGTCCGCTTAGTAAGCTGATAAATCAGTCAAAAGGGGCGATCACTATTCTTACATGGGGTGGCTTGCGTGGTGGTATTTCGGTGGCAATGGCGCTGTCCTTGCCAGCGAGTGAGTCTCGTAGTTTGATACTAACGCTGACTTACTGCATCGTCATATTTTCGATTGTCGTGCAAGGATTAACCATGGGTAAGGTGATCCGCATAAGCAGTCGCTCGACGAAAGAGTGACTGCTTTTTAGTCAAATTCGATTCTTTTTTTGACCTATTTTTTTACTGGAATGTCTTTAATGATTTTCAAGATCGAAGGATCGTTACTAAGTCCAGCTAGGTCGATTAGATAGCTTTTTTCGAGTTCTTGCATTGCTTGGTCTGCCAGTAATTCTTTGAGCAGTACTTCTTCATTATTGGCGATGGCGGTTTTGATCGCGGCAAAGTTGGCGATGCTTTGGTTGTGCTTGTGAGTATTGTCAGTTTCCATTTTCGTGCTTCCTCTTTAGTTGAATTAAAGGTCGAGCTTGTTTCTAATCACCACGCTACTTGTTTCTAATCTCCAGCCTAAGGGTGTGGCAGCTAGAATGCAAATCTCTCTTTTTTATCGTTTGTTCGTCAGCGCACCGATAGATTTTGCTATTTGTCTTATCTTACCTGTTTATTCCATTAATCATTATTTCCAGTATTTACGGGATGAACTTTGAGTGAATGCTAGAATTGAATAAACGCTAGATCTTTCATGAGTTGTGGATGTTTTCACTTAAATTTCTTATTAAGTCGAATAGCCTAGCCATAGGGATAAATAGCAGGCACATAGTCAGAGGAATGAAGTTTCTATGTCTAATCAAGTTACTGGATCTAACCAAGCTACAGGATCTAACCAAGCCACGGGGTCTCATCAGGAACATCACCGCCAACATCGAGTGGGTTGGTTAAGAGCCGCTGTTTTAGGGGCGAATGACGGTATTGTTTCCACGGCAAGTTTGATTATTGGTGTGGCGTCGGCCAATTCTGGACATACGGCGATCATGGTCGCAGGTACGGCAGGTTTAGTGGCTGGTGCTATTTCTATGGCGGCGGGGGAATATGTGTCGGTGAGTTCTCAGGCCGATACAGAAAAGTCTGATTTGCAGGATGAAAAAAAGTCACTTGAACAGAATTACGAAGAAGAGGTAATAGAGTTAGCTGATATCTATCAAAAGCGAGGAGTGGAACCAGAAGTGTCCGTCACTGTGGCGCGACAATTGATGGCGTACGATGCACTTGCGGCGCATTCTCGGGATGAAATCGGGATTTCTGATTTATCGGTAGCGCAACCCATTACGGCCGCTTTTTCTTCAGCGTTGAGTTTTACCTTGGGTGCGGCATTGCCCTTGATGACAGCGTATTTTTATCATGATGATGCTAATTTACCTGTTGTTACCGCTGTGTTGTCTTTGGTGTTTCTCGCTACTTTAGGGGCCATTTCATCCTATTTGAGTGGTGCGAAAATGCTCACTGGCATAGTGCGGGTCGGTTTTTGGGGCGCGTTAGCCATGGCGACGACGGCACTGGTTGGTATTGCTTTTGATGTCGCAGTTTAAAAAATGGACTGTGAGGTGCAGCCCATTTTTCTAGTGCTTAGCCATTAGCCATTAGCCGTTAGGCTTTAAGTATTAAGTGTCAATCTTTCTTTACTAGGTTGGCTTTTTCGCCTCTTGCCCAGTAACCAGTTAAGCCATAGTGATCAAAAACCGCTAACTCGTGTTCTCGGTTCAGGTCTTTGGTGTTGTGGTATTCGGGGGCTTCTTTTATCTGATGACGAGTCAGATTGATGGTCACTGAGTTATCTGACCAATCCATATCTTTTATCCATTCTGGCGAGATAAGGACTTTATGTCCACCAAACCAATTAGTGGTATCGACCATGAGGTAACGAACCGCCATGGTATTATCTTCAATTAATAGCCCAGAAACATGACCAATATCACCGTCGATAGCATGGATTTTGTAACCAATGATGGTTTTGCAACTACGTAGGTTAGGGTCATCGTTTTGATGCAATTCGCGTTTGGCCTTTTCATGGGCAAGCGTTGCGCTGTCTGACTCTTCTTTGGTATCTGGATAGTGACCAAAGCCTGGATATAAAGAATACGGATACATGCCACCGCCCCAGAAGCCCGTGCCACCCCAATAATATGGATAGCCGTAATAACCTAGGTGATCGATCTCGTGTTGGCGGGAGACGGGTTGGTCAGTGTCGATTTTGGGGCTGCTTTTCACTTGTTCTTTGGTTATGAACACAGAAAAAACTTTTTCTCGCCAATTGGCTTTTTCTATCCCGATAGGGGATATCAATACCTTGCGGCTCGATAGCCAGCTACCAGTTTCAACCACGAAATAACGTACGACCCATTCCTCGTCATCAAATAAGAAATCTGTCACTTCGCCTATATTGCCATCTGTGGCTGCAATGGTGTAGTTCTCTAAGTCGTGCATGCTGCGTAACATAATTGATTGTCCTTTTATCTTGTCTGACGGATTTTTCTTCCTATTAAACTAACCTTCCTGTCCCGTGGTGTCAGTTCGCTGGCGTACAGACGCTGGACAGCGTGCTTTATTAAGATGAAAAGACGCTTGATTGCGCCATTCATCAGATGATTTAAAGGCGATTATGTTAAACACTACTTCCTCTCTACTTAGACGTCGATTCCCTCACTCGCTTTGGGACAGTACGATTCCTGTTCGAGAGGAGTTGTTTGGCTTAGAGCGGCTTGAAGAGCATGCACAGAGTTTGGCTAAGGCTCAGCAGGTTTTCGGTTCCGAGCCTTCTGTGTTGCCTTTGCAAACTCGTTTGGATGAAAACGCCACGGCATTATTAGCGTCTTATCGTGAAAGTGCCGCTGAGTTAGAGTGTGGAGGAAGTGTGGTTCCCGCAGCAGAATGGCTGCTCGATAACTATCATTTGGTAGAAGAACAGATTCGCGAGATCCGAGATGATCTGCCGGACAGTTATTACCGACAATTGCCTAAGCTAGCCGATGGCCCTTTCGCAGGTTATCCGCGGGTATTTGGCTTAACGTGGGCGTTTGTGGCGCATACCGATAGCCATATTGATCCTGATATTCTCGTAAGTTTTATTCATGCTTATCAAAAAGTTCAACCGCTCACCATTGGTGAATTATGGGCGGTGGCGATTACTCTGCGTATTGTGCTAATTGAAAATTTGCGGCGCTTGGCGGATCAAATTAACGCAGGAAGGGTAGAGCGTAATGATGCAGATCAGCTGACAGAACGGCTTTTATTGTCAGGTTGTGCTCATTCGGCTTTACAAGAAGATATAACATCCCGTTCATCGGAACCTTTATCTGAAGTATTTGCCTCTCAATTAGCAAAGCGATTACGTGACCAAGATCCGAAAACTACGCCAGCGCTGGATTGGTTAGAGCAGCGCTTGAAGCTGCAGGGACTTTCTGTAGAAGAAGTGGTGCAACATGCCCAGCAACGTCAAGGCGCGTCAAATGTCACCATTCGTAATGTAATTACAAGTATGCGTCTGATTTCCGACATTGATTGGTCGGAATTGTTCGAAAAAGTCAGTCTCGTCGATCAAGAGTTTTATCGATACAGCCTATTTTCCCAAATGGATTTCCCAACACGTAACTTGTATCGAAGTGTCGTAGAAGAGCTGGCGCGAGGTTGTGAATATTCGGAAATAGAGATTGCCCAACGCGCCGTGAAAATGGCAAAAGACAGCGAGGTTTCTTTTCACTCAACATGTACAGAAGCGACAGAAGCGTTAACGGAAGAAGCCCGCATAGAAAAAAATCGTCTTGGTGATCCCGGTTATTATCTGATTGAACAAGGGCGTTTGGCTTTCGAAAAATCCATCGCCTATCACCCCACCATGCGATTAAGAGTCAGACGTTTTCATGTGCGCCTTGGCGTTGCTGGTTACAGCGGCACCATTGCCATTGTGGCTTTGGCTTTTCTTGCTGTGAGTTTGTTTTTTGCAGGTTTTTGGACTTTCTCTACTCAAGCTTTGTTGCTGTGGGGGCTGGTGGCCTTTATTCCTGCCACAGAAGTAGCATTTTCCATCGTTAATCGTTTAGTGACTTGTCGCTTTGGTGCGGTTATGTTGCCGGGGCTTGAGTTAAAAGAGGGCGTGCCGACGTCATTACGAACCTTAATTGTAGTGCCGACGCTGTTAACTTCGGAAGCAGATTTAGTAGAGCAAATTGAACGTTTGGAAGTGCATTATCTCAGCGGTATCGATGGCGATGTAAGTTTTGCTTTGTTAACTGATGGCAAAGATGCCGATCTAGAAGAATTAGAAAGCGATGCTTTGTTGTTAGAGCGAGCGGTGTTAGAAATGGAAAGATTAAACCGACGTTACGAACAAGGCTCAGCTGGCCCGCGTTTTATCCTATTACATCGTCGTCGCTTGTTTAATCCGAGCGAAAATGTGTGGATGGGCTGGGAACGAAAACGAGGCAAGTTGCATGAGTTGAATCGATTGTTACGCGGCGCGACGGACACGACTTTTATTGCCATTCAAGGCAAGCTGCCATGTGTGCCGAGTGATGTTCGTTATGTTATTACTCTCGACGCCGACACTCGTTTACCGCGAGAAGCGGCATTACGTCTGATCGGTAAAATGGCGCATCCGTTGAATCGTCCACGTTTGGACAAAGTAAAGCAGCGAGTTGTTGCAGGCTACGGGATTCTTCAACCTCGCGTCACTCCGTCTTTGTCGGTTGGTACGGAAGGCTCTTTATTTCAGCGTATATTTTCCTCTCCCGGCGGTATCGATCCTTATGCTGCGGCGATTTCCGATGTTTATCAAGATCTTTTCGGTGAAGGCTCCTTTACTGGCAAAGGCATTTATGACGTTGATATGTTTGAAGCCGCGCTGGCGGGTCGAGTGCCAACTAACGTCATGTTGAGCCACGATTTGTACGAAGGTATTTTTGCTCGTGCAGGTTTGGTGTCGGATGTGGAAGTGGTGGAAGAGTTTCCAGCTCGATACGATGCCGCAGCAAAACGTCAGCATCGTTGGATGCGGGGTGATTGGCAATTGTTGCCTTGGATTGTTAGCAAGTCATCAGAGCAGGGCGTTCCTAGTTTAGGACGTTGGAAGCTACTCGACAATTTAAGACGCTCACTGGTGGCACCCACGACTTTGCTAGCCTTGACGCTAAGCTGGTTGATGTTCCCATCCTCGGCACTATTTTTTACAGCCGTATTGTTGGTTTTCATGGCTATTCCGCCTTTATTGCCTTGTGTCTTTTCGCTTGTTCCGCAACGTTCTGGTGTGGACACTGGCAATCATTTTCGTCTGTGGCTAGGGGATTTACGCCTTGCCTTAAGCCAGATTTTTTTGTCCATAGCTTTTCTTCCTGATCAATGCTGGCGTTCATTGGATGCGATTACGCGAACCCTATTTCGTTTAGGTGTGACCCATCAGCGTTGTTTGGAATGGGCCACAGCAGCGCATAGTAATGCGAGTCCACGACTCAAAATGCTTGGTTTTTATCAAAACATGGCCTGTGGAACCTTGCTTGCTTTGACAGTATGCTTGTTTGTCATTGTGGTGAATCCTGCGGTATGGCTGCTAGTGTTACCTTTTGCTTTACTTTGGTGCCTAGCACCTTTGGTAGCTGTGTTTGTTAGTCGATCACCTGACGTGTTGCGACCTGATGAGTTGGATGTCGGCGCGGTTACCTTACGCCTCACTGCGCGCAAAACATGGCGTTATTTCGAAACTTTTGTCACCGCGGAAGACAATTTTTTACCACCTGATAACTTCCAAGAAGACCCAGAGCCTGTGGTGGCTCATCGCACTTCGCCGACCAATATTGGTTTGTATTTGTTGTCTTCTGTCGCGGCACGGGATTTTGGTTGGGCTGGTTTAATCGAAACCCTTGAACGGCTTGAAACCACCTTTGTGTCGCTGAGAAAACTACCGAAACACAATGGGCATTTTTTCAATTGGTACGGCACGCAAAACTTGCGGACTTTGTTGCCAGAATACATTTCTTCGGTAGACAGCGGCAATCTTGCTGGACATCTGATTGCGTTGGCGAACAGTTGTGCGCAATGGCGTGAGGAGTTTGCGGCTTCGCCAAACTCAACGACGCGCTCGGGTTTTATGGATAATATTGCGTTGGCGAGACAATCTTTAATTGCTGAACCAAGACTTGCTACGAATGCTGTTAGTCCTGATTTGAGTGTCACCTTAATCGATAGCGAGCATCCATTGAGTGCAATTTTGGATGATATTGCTAGTCGATTAAACAGCCGTCAAACGATTGAAGCCTTAACGCCGATTTTAATTCGCTTGACCGATAAAGCCGCAAAACTGGCTCGTGAACAACCGTTAGGTTCGGGCGAAGAGATTACGCAGGGCGGTTCTGCAGATTTTATTTATTGGATTGAAGCCGCTCGTAAGGTGATGGTTGAACAGCAGCGCGATACACTTGAGCAGCGCAATGGGCCAGAAGCGTTACTTACTCGATTAACGACACTGGCGAGCACAGCACGTAACATGGCATTGGCGATGGACTTTGCTTTTCTTATCGACCCAGAGCGCAAGCTTTTGTCTATTGGTTTTTCTCTTGCCGAAAACAGTCTTGATCCAAGTTGTTACGATTTATTGGCTTCGGAAGCCAGATTGGCGAGTTTGTTTGCTATCGCCAAAGGTGATGTAGCGACTAAGCATTGGTTCCGTCTTGGTCGTGCGGCAACGCCGATGGGGAGTGGCTCAGCGCTGATTTCTTGGTCGGGTTCCATGTTCGAATATTTGATGCCGTCGCTGATCATGCGAGCGCCAACAGGGAGCTTGTTGGAACAGACCAATCGATTGATCGTTGAACGGCAGCAAGAATACGGTAAACAGCTTGGCATACCTTGGGGGGTGTCGGAGTCTTCCTATAACGCTCGTGATATCGAATTTACGTATCAATATTCCAATTTTGGTGTACCGGGGCTTGGGCTAAAGAGAGGCTTGGCGGAAAATAGGGTGATTGCGCCTTACGCTACAGGTCTTGCCACCATGATTGATCCTCAGGCGGCGGTTGATAATTACGAACGTTTAAACAGCATGGGCGCTTGTGGTCGTTATGGTTTTTACGAGGCGTTGGACTTTACGCCGACACGTTTACCCGTTGAAAGCCATGTTGCTATTGTGCGCAGTTTTATGGCCCATCATCAGGGCATGACCATTGTTGCCATTGCCAATACCTTACTCGAAGGCGTGTTTAGACAACGCTTTCATCAAGAACCCATGATTCAGGCGTGCGAACTCTTATTGCAAGAACGTATGCCAAGGGATGTTTGCATTAGTCATCCTCGGGCAGAAGAAGTGAAAACCTTTGCGTCTTCTTTGACTGTGATTGCGCCAATAGTCCGACGCTTAAGCCCAACAGCCGAAGGCACGCCTATTACGCATTTGTTATCGAACGGTCGATATGTAGTGATGTTAACGGCAACTGGAGCGGGCTACAGTCGCTGGCGTGAGATTGCAGTGACCCGCTGGCAGGAAGACACTACATGCGATCATTACGGCAGTTTCATTTTCTTACGCGATAAAAACACCGGACAGCTTTGGTCGAGTTCCGCTCAGCCGTTACAAGATGAAGGTCAATATCCGGCAGGTGTTTTTGAAGAGGATTATGCTGAGTTTGTACGTCATGATGGTGATTTAACAACGACCATGGATGTGTTGGTATCCGGTGAAGACGACGGCGAAGTGCGTCGTATTTCCTTGAGTAATAATGGTCGCACGGCTCATGACATTGAACTGACTTCCTATCTTGAATTGGTGTTAACGACACCAGCCACAGACAACGCCCATCCGGCATTTGCCAAGATGTTTGTGCAAACGGAATATGTCCCTGAATACAATGCCTTGATTGCGACTCGACGTAAACGATCTGCGGAGGATCCTTCGGTTTGGGCTGCGCATTTTGCTATTGTCGAAGGGGAGGTAACAGCCGATCCTCAATATGAAACGAACCGTGCGTTGTTTATCGGACGAGGCAACTCCATTGCTACAGCGGCCGCGTTTGATTGTGCCGATTCGTCTGTTGAAAGTGTCGATCTGAACAACTCAGTCGGTACCGTACTCGATCCAATTTTCTCGTTGCGTTATGCCATTCATGTGCCAGCTGGCAGTGTGGTAAAAGTGGCATTTTGGACGGTGGTTGCATCTTCTCGTGAAGGGTTAATGGACCTTATTGACCGACATCATGACCGTAGTGCCTACGACAGAGCGAAAACCTTGGCGTGGACACAAGCACAAGTGCAATTGCGCCATTTGGATATTAACCCAACCGAGGCGGATGATTTCCAGCGACTTGCGGCGCCGATTATTTACGCTGATCCGCGTTTTCGTGTCTCGGCAGAAACCATTCATCGCGGCATGGCGGGTCAGTCTTTGCTTTGGCCACATTCGATTAGTGGCGATTTACCTATTGTGCTGTTGCGTATTGATGATGTCGAAGATATTGATCAAGTGAAACAATTATTGCGCGCTCATGAATACTGGCGCATGAAGCGTTTGGCGGTGGATCTGGTGATCATCAACGAGCATGCGTGTTCTTATTTACAAGATTTGCAAATCGCCATTGAAACGGCGGTGCGAAGTAGCCAGTCACGTCCTCGATTGGTGGACAAATTTAACGACGATCATGTGCAAGGCGCCGTGCATGTGCTGCGCGCGGACTTGGTGGATATGCATGTTCGAGACTTACTCAAATCCATTGCTCGGGTGGTGCTTGTTGCTCGTCGAGGTTCGATTGGTAAACACATTCATCGTTTGCCGCCAGCATCGACTTGGCCGCCTAAAATCCGTGCTATGAATTCATCGACTGGCAACAAAATCATTTCATTCAACGCGAAGAATTCAACAGCTGACGCAAAGTTAGCTGAATTGAAACAAGGGTTAGAGTTCTTCAATGGTTTGGGCGGTTTTGGCTTGGATGGCCGAGAATATACGGTGATTCTTGAAGACGGAGCCTCGACGCCAGCACCTTGGATCAATGTCATTGCCAACGCGAGTTTTGGTTTTCATGTGTCTGCCGAAGGCAGTGGGTATACGTGGGCGGAAAACAGCCGCGAGAATCAATTGACGCCTTGGTGTAATGATCCTGTTTCTAATCCGTCTGGCGAAGCTATTTACGTACGTGATGAAGACAGTTTAGAACTTTATGGTGCGACGTCTCAGCCGCTTCGTTCTATTAATAAAGCCAATAACAAAGCGAATAAAAAAACTCAGGAAACAAACACAAACAAAGGTGCATTTGTTGCTCATCATGGACGTGGTTATAGCCGCTTTGAACATCAGGCTGATGGTTTGGCGCTGACATTATTGCAGTATGTGCCTTTGGCAGATCCGATTAAAATTTCACGCTTAACCTTGCATAACCAAACGGGGCGACGTCGTCGATTCTCTGTTACGTCTTACGCTGAATGGGTGTTAGGGACGGCGCGTGGAACGTCTGCGCCATTTATAACCACGGATTTGGATTCAGCTGGTTCAAACGCCTTATTCGTCTGTAATCGCTGGGGCGTGGCGTTTCCGGGGCGTGTTGCTTTTGCTGATATGGGTGGGATGCAATCCACCTGGACGACAGATCGTACCGAGTTTCTGGGGCGTAATGGTCGTATGAATGCACCAGCGGCTTTGCTTAGGGATTCGTCTTTGTCTGGTAGCATTGGCGCGGGTCAGGATCCTTGTACCGCGCAACAATCTATTATTGAGCTGGAACCCGATGAATCGGTGGAAGTGGTGATCTTGCTGGGGCAATGTGCTTCAGTCGACGAAGCTCGTGATTTGATCGAGCAATATCGCCATGCGAATTTGGATCAAGTGCTAGCTGACGTGACACAGCATTGGGATACCTTGTTAGGTGCTGTTCAGGTTAAAACGCCTGATCGAGCGATGGATATCATGCTCAATGGTTGGCTGCTTTATCAGACGGTGGCTTGTCGTATGTGGGCGCGTTCAGCGTTTTATCAAGCCAGCGGTGCGTATGGTTTTCGGGATCAATTACAAGATGGTATGTCGATGACATTCCGTCGACCGGATATGAGCAGAGCGCATATTTTGCGTGCGGCGAGTCGTCAATTTGTCGAGGGAGACGTGCAGCATTGGTGGTTGCCTCATACTGGGCAGGGCGTACGTACGCATATTTCAGACGATAGAGTCTGGCTAGCTTATGCCACGGCGACTTACATTGAAACTTCGGGTGATGTGTCCATCTTAGATGAGAAAATCGCCTTTATCGAAGGACCGCCATTGGCGGCGGATCAGCATGACGCGTATTTCCATCCTACGGAATCGGACGAGTCGGCAACTTTGTTTGAACATTGTGCTCGCGGGTTGGATCAATGTCTTGAACTGACGGGCGAAAATGGTCTGCCATTAATGGGCACCGGCGATTGGAACGATGGCATGAACCGTGTCGGGGAAGGCGGGAAAGGGGTAAGTGTTTGGTTAGGTTGGTTGCTCATTCGGACCATCAATTTATTCTCGCCTATGGCACATATTCGTAACGAAGACGTAAGAGTGCAGCGTTGGGTGACGCATGCCAGTAATGTCAGGGAAGCGATTGAAGAAAAAGCCTGGGACGGCGAATGGTATCGTCGGGCGAGCTTTGATGATGGCAGTTGGCTAGGATCTAAAGACAACGACGAATGCCGGATTGATTCTATCGTGCAATCTTGGGCAGTATTGTCCGAAGCGGGCGAGCCAGAGCGAGCCGCGAAAGCCATGAATTCTGTCGATCAATACTTGATTCAACCCAAGTCAAAACTGGCGTTATTGTTTACTCCTCCGTTTAATAACACGAGTCATGATCCGGGTTATATCAAAGGCTATCCACCGGGTTTACGAGAAAACGGTGGTCAATATAGCCATGCTGCCATGTGGGCGATTTTGGCTTACGCAAAACTGGGTGATGGCAACAAAGCCAGCGACTTGTTTAACTTGCTCAACCCGATTAATCACGCCCTTAATGCCGAAGGTGTTGAACGTTATAAGGTCGAACCATATGTGGTTGCAGCGGATGTGTATTCCGTTGCGCCCCACACAGGGCGAGGTGGTTGGACTTGGTACACGGGCTCGGCTGGTTGGATGTATCGAGCTGGCATGGAAGGCATACTTGGTATTCATCGAGAAGGCAAAGAACTGACGATTCAGCCTTGTATTCCGTCAGATTGGCCAGGGTTTGAAGCGACAGTGAAAGTTGATGAAACTGAGTACTTTATAAGTGTCGAGCAATCCGTAGGTGGTTTGAAAACCAAAGCTGCTTTAGAAGGCTCTTTATTAGAAAAGGGCATACATGCCGTGGTGGATGGCATGGATATTCAAATTATCAACAATATTGTGCGTGTACCTCTGGATGGGGAGATGCATAAACTAAACATTAGTCTTTGAAGTAAAGTAAGAGCACTGGGGAAGTAACACTCTAAAAATGTCAGCTATTTTAACTGTTATTTCGTATTTCAGTCACTAAATAAGGTACTTAAACCTTGTCTTGTGATTTTTGTACGGGTTAGCCCTTTTTGTCTAGTGTCATTTAGTCGATTAAAATACGATTGCAATGGCAAACTGGACTTCTCATATTTTACTTAACACCGATGAATCACTGTCTAGCAAACTCTGGGAAGTCCAGTCATGAAAATATTCATAACAGCAGTTACTATTATGAAAGCAATAAT
>TARA_R110000764_G_scaffold35562_1_pt1 | contig 14161 bp, 17 predicted proteins | sample TARA_R110000764 | Tara Oceans TARA_R110000764 (sample SAMEA4398111) | marine metagenome | biome: Polar Biome; feature: [SRF] surface water layer (ENVO:00010504); material: water (ENVO:00002006), including particulate matter (ENVO:01000060) such as... | depth 5 m | reverse complement strand
CGGCAGCGAGACCCAATTAACAACATCAAAAGCCTCAGCTGCCATCGAGGGTATGAACCCAGACCGAGAAAGCGTCTCCCTAGTTTTTAGGCCATCACGCAAACTACTTGCGATGAAATCCATCTGAGCTTGGCTCGTAGCCCGCACCATTGAAGTCCCGTACTGAAGCAGGTCTTCTGGTATGTTATCGCTGGCAACGAAACCATCTTCGATCACGTTGTGGAACATGCTTTTTTCCGTGACACGGTTTATAAGCGGGGCGTATTTGTACGACAGGCTTGCAGAAGTAGTCTCACCAAAGGTCGGGGCGGGCTTGTTGCCCATCATCTCAGGGGCAGCTGAGATCACGCGAGAGTCAGTCAGAGCGTTCTTCATGTTCATTAGTTGGTTCTCCGAGGTATGACCTTTGTGTTCTCAATGAGCTGATTCTGAAGTGCGTCCAACCTATCGCGGCGTTTATCAAGCACGGCTTCCTGCTCCTTAGCCTCGCCCATCAGTGTTGTCGTTTCGTTAGAGGCTTTCTCTTGACGGAATGAATCAAGTGAACTCAGGTCAAACATAGGCAAGATGTCATCGCTTCTCTTCGACCCAGACCCAGTTTTGCTGCCCTCATCTTCAGGGCGAACGCCTCTGTTAAAGATCAGCGGTTCGAGCTCGTTGTACTCATTCACGAAATGCGCGACGTAACTCGGACCTGCGGAACCCTCGTAAGGAACAAGCAGCACTTGCTTTGATGTATCGGTCTTGCCGAGCGGTCCAAAGGCTGTGCCTCCCTCTGCGCTATAATGAAATGCGTCTAAACTATTCTTGCCAGCAAAGAGAGAATACCCTTCAGGCATGTTCGTTTCAACTATGCTAAGGAACTCTTGGCGCTCGTCATCTTCTGGGATCGTGTTGTCGAGGCCGTGGACCGATCGCTTTAGGTCGCCAAGGGGCATACGAGGGTCAGCAATGAACTGCACCTTCGGATACTTTGTTTCGATCCATTCGTTCATTCGATCCCTGATTTGATCTGTGCTTTTGCCTGTAAGCGAAAGGTATTCTACAAAGCCAGTGAGCTCAGAAGCAAGAATAGGGTCTTTGCCTCCGAAGTACGAAGCCGTTTCTTGCAGGACAAAAGCCTTTACAGTCATGCCTTCAAGTGCTCGATCAGCCGCTACCTTTGATTTAGGGTCTAGCCTACGGTCCCTTAGGGATTCAGAGATTTCATTCACACTGCCGCCTCCCTTGTTGCGTATTGAAAGAACGTCATCCAAGAATGCTTGCTGTGCAGGTGAGACAGAATCACCTAGATGGTTCATTAGCTTCCCTGACTTGCTCATGCCGAAGCGCAGTCGAGCGTAGTGGTTCATCATTGTCTCAGCGCCAGATACGCCTACCCCAGAGGCTAGGTTGCTCCATCCGTCCAGTAAAGACGTAGGGACAACGCTTTTTAGTGCAGCCAGAACTTCTTTAGTCTCCGAAGTCGGGCTACCTAGATTAACGCCAGCAGCATTAAAGCGCTCTTGCTGTAGCTTCTGGTCAGCTGGCTTGCCTCGGTTCCCGCCGCCAGTAGCAACGCGGATCATGTTTGCTTCCATTACACGCTGAGCTTCACGATCAGTTTCTTCAGAGTTTGTTTTGACCCGAAGGTTGTCAATGTGACCAGTGATGGTCTTCTTGTTCGTCTCGGTTGTGTTCGACAAAACACGCTGACCAAGAGCAAGCTCATTACCCGCCATGCCTCCTTGGCTTCTGCCGTCAGTGCTTACGAATCGAGACACGCGATTAAGGGCGTCAGAACTCAAGTCAGACCCGAACAGGTTCATGTCTCCGATGGCCTGACCTGCGAACAACTTGCCGATCAAGGTCTCGGCTTGCGGTGCGGTTATCGCTCCCCCGACTTCCTTGCGGATGTCGTTAGCGGCCTTAGCTACTACAGCGTTGTCGAACCTACCGCTTGAGGCTGAGTCCGACAGGTCAGATACAGACATAGACAAATCGAGGTGCTTGTTTGCCTTGTCTCTTTTTACGCGGGCTTCGTTCACAGTGCCTGAAAGGGCTGCTCCAATGAATTTATTGTCGTCGTCTGTTTTTTCATACAAGAAATTCGACCCGTGCAGGGAAGAAATAATGCTGATCTGTTTATCAGACAGCATCTGCATGTCAGCAGGGTTCCCGCTGATGATGGCGACCTTGAACTCTTGGATGTTTCCGTCAGCTGCGCCTTGGATTAGGTAGGGCAGCATGGATTCTTCACGCAATTCTTTGATCTGCTTGTTTCTATCTGTAAGTTCTATCTCGCCATCGACCTCCATCCTTTGAAGGACAGCAATTCTGCCTGAAACACTGTTGTCTAGATTGGAAATGCTTGCAGAAATTGCAAACGGCTCTTGTGAATTATATGCCCGACTTGCGCTTAATGTCGTTACGTCAAGAAGTGCGGCAGCGCTTGTCTCCATGTTTAGTCTGAGTTGACGAGACTCGCGTTCAGCGATGAGCTTCTGCTCAGCAATCATGTCACGCTCTACAGCGTCGTATGGTGATCGAGATACGCTCATGTGTCGAGCTACAGCATCGATGTTGTCAGTGCCGACGTACTTCACAAGCGCAGATACTTGAGATTTGAGTTCTTTCGGCGCGTAGGATACATCGCCAGTTCGCAGGGCTAAAGCAATGGCGTTGCGCTCAGCAGAACTGTTGGTCTTAGAAAGCACGTAATCAACGCCACCTAATGCAGTGGACGTCCTTACACTTTTCAGTGTACTCGCGTCAGCCCCGCGCTTCAGCAGGCTTGAATTAACACCGTCTTCCGCCTGACTTACAGCATCAACAATGATGTCATCAGATCGTGACGAGAGCTCGCCCTCGATAGTTATGAACGAACCCGCAGCCGCTTCCGCTTGGGCGATGTCGTTCAGCGTATCTAAGCCAGAAACAAGAGACGCAGAAAGGTTAGCGCGAGCCCTTGCCGCTGCCCGAGACTGTATGTTTGTTTTGGTCTGGGCCAAGAAGTCAGAGCCGACCTCAACTATGAACTGCTTGTACTTACCGCCAGCATTTTCGTGCATCGACTGAAGGTACGTACTCATCACCTTCTCGTAACCGTTTGCGTCATACGGGTACTTAGTGGCAATATCTTTAGCTTTGTCCCGCAGTTCTCTTTTCATAGAGTCTTCAAAGCGGGCGTCTATAACGCGGCGGTAGGACTCAGCGGCAATGCGCCCGAACCCTTCAGGGGCTGTGAACGCTTCTGGCTTCTGTGTCTCAGGATTAAACGTGCGGAGGTTCTGATCTTCAGCGGCCTTAGCCGTGTCGATCCCTCTTTGCTCTGCGTCTTGCGCAGCAACTTGGAAAGTGCGCTTCTGGATTTCGTTCGCAAATCCGCTGATAGCCTGACCGATCTGTTGACCGCCAGTGCTAGAACGTACAACACCAATCGGTTGATTGAATGTTCGAGTCTGTTGTCTAATTACAGCCATGTGCCTGCCTTTATTATTTCGCCGCTTGGTAATCACCAAGGCCGCTTGTAGCTTGTGTAACGCCTTGAATTAAGGAAGCGCTCTTTACGTTCTTGCCACGCGTTCTTTCAGCGGCAGCGGCCTGCCTACTGCCGATCCTGTTGATCTGCATTTGGTCGTTAGCACGCTTGATGTCTCTGCCCAGTGTTTCTTTCTGAGCGTCGAGGAATGCAGCAACACTTCTGTCAGCCCCGATGTCACGCCCAGACGCGGCAAATGCCGCTATGTTTGCGGAGGTAGCGAGCTCGTAGTCTTCCATTCGGGCTTGGGACCGCTGTAACGCTTCAGCCCTCCCAAGGACAGCTTCAGTCTCTATGCCAAAGGCGTTTAGCTGGGCTTCTTTTTCCGCAGCCTTCCCGCCCATGATGGTTCCAACGCTAGAAAGCGCAGTGCTCCCAAGCATGATGGCTGCTGTAATAGGGTCCATTAAATTATCAACTCCGCGATAAGGCCGTTCACCTGCATTGGTAACGGCTCCCCTTGCTGTATTGTGATTTGAGGGTCTCGGTTGTAGCCCAGAACACGGAACTCATGCTTGCCAGAAATCTGACCAGTGATCGACTTACTGTAACCGTTCACCTTCACAGAAGATGTGTTCCGCAAATCAAGGATAGCAGAGCCAACCCCGCGCACGCCACCAGTCACGGGGCCGCTTCCAGTGCTCGCGTCGATTGGGTTCGTGATGATCTCAGACGTGAATGCAGTCCCAACGTGATATTCAATAGCAGAGCCGCCAGTGACCGTTACCTTGCCAGAGGCCACTGTGTATGCCCCGTGATAGGAGAGGCCGTCAGAGGACACCACAGCGACCGTCTCGCCATCTGCGAACGCAGAGCTAACAGTTACCTCGCCAGCGGCGGTTGCTGTCGCCGTAACATAGCGATCCAGACCTATATTTCCAGTGAACTCGCAGAAATGCATGGCCCCGTTTTCGTCGTAAATGTTAGCAAAGACCCTACCGTGGCTTGCGCAAACAGAATCGAAGCTGCCTGATGTAGTAAGGCGTGTCCATGATGCGCGGCGCTCGGACCGATTCGAGTTAAATAGCGCGATGTCACCGTTGCCGTTTGTCATAACAGCATAGGATTCAGCAGTGCCGAACCCGCCGTGCGCTACCGTCATGTATTTCGGGCCCGTAATCAAATGCGATGCAATCGTAGAAACAGCGGTCGAGGTATACGCGTCCTCGCCGTCCGTATAGAGATACTCACGAACAACCTTTCCGCCGTTCTGAACGAATAACGTAGCACCATCGACTGAAATAGGCTGAGTGAACTCACATCCGTAAGGGGTTTGCAGTCTGATCTGAGCGTTGGTGGGCGTAATTGCTTGGTTCAGATACGTCGGGACATAGAGCTCGCCAGAAGCGCCAAAGATTTGCAAATCCCTATTTGAAGTCATGTATCTGATTTCGTTCACCGTGCCAGTAGCGGCCACCAGACTGATAGAGTCGGTGTCATCTGCATCACCCACGTCGAAATTAAAGAATGATCCTATCTGGCTCATCCATATAGCGTCGGGCTGGCTAAGAGTTCCAGCAAAGCAAAGACGGTTTTCGTGGAAAGCCACAGCCGCAGGGTAGCCTCGGACACCAGAGAAAGCCTGCTCAGACCACTCTACAGTTGGCGAGTGCGTTACGACCCTGACGTAGCCACCGCCGTCTTCCGAAGAAGTTGCGCCCCCGCCAGCGTTATACGTCCAAGTATTCTCGTCAATTATTCCAAAAACATTTCTGGCACCATTGATGTTCGCGATGCTGATCCCGCCGACCGAAGATGCCTCCTGAATAGTAATCGCCTCGCCACCGCTGTAACCGTGCCCTAGTTGCGTCACCTCTACCAGCGAGCTGTTTGTCTTAACTCTGAGCGGATTCAAAACAGAAAGCCGAACCTTGAGCTCGCTTATTATATCCCCGACAGCAACGGTTGTGCTCGTAACGGATGTGATCTCGATCTCAGAATCTTGATAACGAATAGTTGTTCCGACGTGCTCAGCAGTCCAGTACGGCTGGCTTACTGTCAGTACAGCGCCAGTGCCGCTCGATTTGTCTGGATCGAGCGTAACGCCGTTGCTTTGGAAGGAAGTATACGGCTGAAAAATAACACTGCCATCTAAGCGCTCGTCAAATGAAAATCTGGATATTGCAAACGAAGTCAGGCTCGTTCTTGAAAGCATATGAGGCATGAACTTAGGGTGACAAATGAACATCACATCGCCGTATTGCGCCACCGTGTACTCATTTAAATAGTCTTGATCGAACGGAATGCCGTAGGCTTGCCCCGCTACTGAGGCTAGTGTGTCAACGAGAGTAACGTCGCCTCCAGCCTCAAGGTGAAAGCAATTAACCTTCAGGTGTTCAATCGAAATGATGTACTGCTCATCATCTGAGAACATAAAACGAAACAAGTGCGACCTGTTTGGCTGGCTAGCTGAGTAAGTTATGTCAGAATAGCTGTGGATATGCTTGAGGCCATCGCGTTTCTTAACGCTCCCCTCTGACATAACGATCATATTCTGCAAGCTCTGCGCTGAAGACGCATAGACAGGGCTGTCAGTCCGCATAAGCAAGGAGTCACTCACTTCGCCGAACTGGAAACTGTTTATAGGAACGCGGAGTTTCTGCATTAACTGCGCCTTTGTGTGATGAACCTAGATGTGTTGAGCTTCTGCGTAGTCTGGCGTTGTGAGTCCAAACGGCGAGCCAGCATCATTTGAGACGCAGCCTTTTGCTCCATGAGTTGTGACAGCGCAACGTCTCGAGCCACGGATGTAGCGAGAACAGCGGCCATAGAATACTCAACAGCAATCGTGAAGTACGGGGCCCAATCGACCTCGCTCGCACGATAGATGTAATCCGCAACAACCTCTTCTGTTGCAGACGCATCGCAGTAAACCTTGTTGCCGTAAGTGTCGAAGATAATCGGGCTGTCACTGACCGTGACCGCAGCCACAGTAAGCGTCCCCGCAGCGAGTTGATACGCAGCGTTGAAGCGACCTACAGGCGCTGCGCTCAGGCGGTTCAAAACAGATTGACTGGTTGCGAAGCCCCAACGAGAACTCGTCAGGGCCGCGCGAGAGACGTCTTCATACATAGCATCACAAACATCAGCCTCCACGGTCCCGTCCACGAAGGACAGGATCGGAGAGCCACCCATTAAGATGGATGCGCGTGAACATACTTTGATCGCTGTGTTTGCTGTATCTGGCATGAAAGCTAGGGGAGCCTGAGCCCCCCCCCTCTATTAGTTGTTGTCGAGAACTTCGTAAATGCCGTTCGCGTCAATAGCAACCGCACCCATAGACATCATCGATGTGGTCAGGTGTGACACTTTTTGCGGCACGTAGTTCACTTCAGTTGCGACATCAGCGTTAATGCCGAGGCCGATAGCGCTTGTGTGGTAAGCAAAGTTCTTGCCACCAGCTACAGCAGACGTTGAGAAAATCTTGAAGCCCAAGAACTCTTTCATTGTCATGCCGCCTGCGAATGGCAGGTTCTGCGGACCAACATAGTCAGATGATGCGAACTCAGTGATCGAGAACATATCAGCAAAACCAGCAGGAGACATAGCTAGATAGCGCTGTCCGTCCTCTGCAACGTCAGCGGTGCCGAATGTTTCGAACAACGTAAGCAAGTCAGCCTTTGTCAAAGCGCCAGCAGTGTCAGCGATTTGCGTAGCGTTCGCGCCTGCGTCCATTGCGGCAATGATAAGCGCATCAGTTTGACGGCCCAGCGCAGCAGCGGCAGATGTAGCTACAGCTTGGCGCTCGTTGATGTTCGTCTTGAGCTCGTCGAGCTTATCGATGTACTCAGCCGCGAAGTAGTCAACCATCGTGACTTCTACGTTGGTGTGCGCTAGGTCCATTGGAGCCACGTCAGCTTGACGGGTCTTAGTAACCGCTGATCCTGTGCCGATCTTCTGGAAGCGAGCGGAAGAGCCGCTTACGTTAGTAGAACGCACAGTGTTTCGGAGCTTAGAACCCATGCGTTGATACGCCATGTGGACTTCGGTCTCGAATTGTTTGATGAATGCTTGGTCGATTGTATTAGCCATTAGAGCTATCCTTATAAAAGTTTCAGTAAACGGGTGTCCGTTCCTTCACTTTAGCAAGGGTGTCCTCTCGGGCCTCTCAGTGCATCACGGGCCGTGATGACTCGGAAACAACACTAATAGTGCCTTGAATGCAACGCACAAAATGAATCGTTGTATTGTCATTCGCGTCAGTTAGCAGCACGTCAGGCAGAAAGCCTAAGTGAATCAGCCAGTTATGCACGAATACGTTCTCAGACCACACGTTGCAGTAAAGAGTAGGGTAAAAGTTGTGGTAAAACTGTATCAGTGCAGGAGATGCCTTCACAAAAGAGCGCCAGTGCTTGCGTATCTCCCTTGAAAACATCGTCCAAAGCACGCCGTTCTGGTCAACACCGCAGATAGCAATGACCTCACCCTGAGCCTTAACAACATGAGACATCTCGCGGCTCAGAAGGTCGGTCAGCAAAACATCAGGCTCGCTTTTGTAAAGCTCGCGTATCTCTCGGAGGTTTTCCTTGCTTAGTTTAGCCCCCAAGAGCTCTGTGTCCCCGAGCTTTGCGTGATAAAGCTCGAGGCCGTGGCTTTTTAGTAAAGGCTTATCCATACAGCTTCTTAAAGCCAGCCTCTACCTGCTTAACAAATGCAGGATCGCGGTGCGCAGGGCTGTGATAGCGGTCATCCTTCATCATTTCACGAAGGTCAGACTCAGACGCGCCTGATTGTGGTGCTGAATTACCAGAGAACGACCCGTCCTTCATGGCCTCAGCGATATGTTCGAGCGCCAGAATGCCCTCGGCGCTCTCACACATGCGTTCGATTGCTGGCATAGCGTCCTGTGGGAAGAACTTAGTTGCAAAAAGAGACGCAGATGTAATACGATCGTTCGCGTTATCCCCCAGTTTAGCAGACTCAGCCTCAAGATCAGGGCCAGAATCCCCCATCGAGGACTCCATGTACATCTCGATGCCCTTCTTGAACTCGTCTTGGCTGTATCCGTTTTCGTGCGCGTGCTCGGACCACCAATTCAAGAGCCCGCTATCGACAGCGGTATCTGCATCAACGGTGTCAGGGAGTTCATAATCCCCTGCCGTTTCTGGACGGTTAGCGAAGGCTTCTTCTTTTAGTTCGCCAAGAATGGTGTCACGCAAGTCCTGATCCTTTGCCCCGATCTTGGACTCAAGGGATTTGTACGCTTTAGCTAAGTCTTCTGGGGTGTTGTACTTCTCAGGAAGCCAATCAGGGCGCTCAGGCTCTGAGTCGCCAGCAACAACGAAGTCGCGTTCTGCTTCTGCGGGTGCTTCGGTTTCTACTGCTTCTGATTCAATAAGGGATTCAGTCATTTCTTGCTCCTATGCCCATGTGCTATGCGCTGTTCGATCAGGCCAACGATATAGCGCTGGCCCTCGATATGTCGCAGTTCTTCTGTAGTCACATTAGGCCCATTCACCATCTCAATGGTAATAGATCGCAGGTAGCGAAGGACTTCTTTGCCAGATGGGCCTTCAAAGATATTTGCTACGTTCTGGCTGACTTGTGAATCAAGCTCAGAGCCGCGCTGATAACCGTCGATCCCGATGTTAATCTTGCTATTCAACTGGCGTCCCTTGCTGCGGTTGCGGTTGTTCTTGTGGCTGCTGCTGTTGCTGTGCCGCCTGCTGCGCTAATGCAGCTATTTGCATACGCTGTTCTTTACTGCGAATCAAGCTCTCAGGAACACCAAACTTTTTAGCTAGATAAAGGGCGGACTCTTCACCGTCGATTAGCATCTGTAGCATTTCGGGCCCGAACACGCCGCCAACCATCTCAAGGAACCGCGCAACTGTTGTGATGTCTTGGTTCGCTTGCGCTTGAGCGAGCGGCGACGTAGCCCTGATCTTAACTTCACGACCATTCACAGTGGGTAGCTCAATGCGGCCCTGCTTCTTCAGGATGTAGATCACGCGCTGGATCACAGGCTGCACTAGCTCAGACTGCAACCGTCCGAATGCTGCGCCCATGCGGCGAGACAGGTCAGCCATGCGCTCAGCTACTTCTGTTGCCGAAGCGGGCGTCTTGTCAGGGTTTCCGAGCATGTCGTTGTACAGCGCGTTCTTAATATTAAGGCGCATATCGCTAAGGACTAGCTGTGCTACGTCGAATTTACCTGCGGATTGAATAGGTTGCAGGCCGTTGCTGCCCATAGCCTTCGGGATGATTGTTCCTGGGACAAGTTGAATCGTATCAGGGTTCACAACGCCGTCGTCGTCCATTTGGTACATGCCAGAGATAGACATCTGAGCGTTCTCAAGGATCAATTCAATCGTGAGGTTTGTTGTTTTGATCGCAGACAGCGCGTTAATCAGCGGGCCACGTCCGTAAACCTCACCCGCGCACTTCGTCCAGCGAAAGCAAACGTATGGATTCGAGCCAACGCCCTGCATTTCCTTCTTATAAAGGCAGGTTTTGGTCGTCATACAGATAGCGTAATGCAAGTACGCCTCTTGATTGCGCTTGCTGTAGTCGCGGCAGACGACCTCAAGAATATCAGTGGTGTTATCTGTGCTCATTTGCTGCGTTACACGCGGATCAAAGGTAGAGTTCGGGTACAGCAACTCAAGATGCTGGTAACGAATCTTGCTTCGGACGCGGTAAACGTGGTCGATTCTGTCGTCAGGGCCTGTATCAAGCACTACGTGCGGCAAGGGGATCGCAGAAAAGACAACAGGATTAAGCGCATCACCTTCCTCGACAGCCAGAATGCCAGTCCCGACAGCTAAGTCCATGAACGACTCATGCACCTCTTGGCCGAAGTTCGAGTTCTGAATTATGTCGAACACGTACTCTGTGACTTGATCGAGGTCTTGGTCGATGGCTGAGCGTTCCTCTTTTGGAACCTCGCTGCCTGCAATTAGGTCTGCCCAGCGTGCGAAGTTCGGAACGATGCCGTGCTGTAAACGGCTCGCGAACTCCTGAACGCCTACAACTGCGGTCTCATCAAAGATTTTATCGTCTCTGCGTCGGCCCGCAGTCTCAGAATAAAAAGATTCCCGCTGCGGAAGCGCGTATTCGTAGCACTCCTCGAACAACGGCACCCAGTTCTCACGGAAAGCCTTAGCTGTTCCGTAAGTCTGGAGATATTTCTTGGCAATCGGGTCCATTAGCTGAACCGTTGCAGGTAGCCAGCCCCACCAGAGGACGACTTCAACAACGAACGACGACCAGAGCCGCCTCGCTTGCCTTTGCGCTCGACCCTAGACTCTAAAGCCGACTGGATGTCCTCGCGCTTTTGGTTCGACGTGTCTTCTACAGCTTCGCGATTGATCTCATCAGCCTCAACCCGCTGATCTACAGCCGCCTGCTTCTCTGCTGGCGCTGGTCCTTTTGGGAAACACACAATAACTCTCCTTTTGTTTCGTCTTCATATTCACATATAAGGCGTTTGCTCAATGCACAAATTAAAGCCTAGACCACAAGCTCGGCTTCTTGCGTTGCTTCGGCCCTCGGCTGAATACATCGAAGTCACGCCTAGCAACAGTAGGCTGCGCGGGCTTCTGGCTGTTCATCAACGCTCTGCCCTCACCAGCACCCAAAAATAGGTACTGCGCGGCGTCGTGAACGTGACTGAACATGTTCTTGTCAGGCTTATCAGCGAATCTTTCGCCGCTGACTTCCATGCGCTTGTACGCATAGCCGCCCTCAAAGCCCTTAATCAGCTGTGTGCACCGAGTGTCGATCAGCAATCCTGATTTGCCTTCGACCATCTTTGTTAGCTGAGAAGAAACCGCCTCTAATCGCAGATCAACGGAGTTCGACGGAGCGGGGAAGGCACGAAGACCAGCACCACGAAGGATATGGAACGGAGTTGACTCGTCTGTTTGCGCTCGGAAGTCACCAGCAGGGTCTCCGATGATGATTGCTTCTGAGGCTGCGGCGAATCTTGTAGCTAATTCAGTCCGCATGACCTCTGCGAAGCGCACGATCCCCATATCAATGGCAACGATCTCAGATTGCAGGAACCATCGGCCTCTGACCTTCTGGCCGAAGACAGCAGCGGGGGTTAATCCGAAGTCAACGCCGACATAAACGGGGTGTCCAGCCGCGACAGGTATTTCTTCCTTAGCGACATGCACTTCTGGGGCAAACATAGGATAAACTGGCTTCCCTTCCTGGATGTGACCAAGACGATTCATCACGTACACGTCGATCCATGACTTAGTTTTACCCTGAATCAGGTTCGGATAGTAACCCTTCATCATATTCGCGCTGTTCTCAGCGAGCTTATTCGGGATGTAGTCTTGGATTTCCCCGTCCTCGCCTTTGACCTCAACCATGCCGCAGGGCTGCGTGAAGAACGCCCAGTTGTCTGGCTTGACCAGCATCTTAGCTTGCTCGCGCGGGATGTGATCTGGCACAGGAACCTCACCAGACATGATCGGCCACCAGTGATCTTCTTCAGGCGCGTTTGTATCAGCGATAACACCCGTCCAAGACGGGCCACCGTCACGCATAGAAGGGAATCGACCTACACGCATGGTGCAAGCATCGATGATGCTCTTCGGAATCTCGCGGGCTTCGTTGATCCAGATGCCTGTGAGCTCAAGCGAAAGCAATTTCTTGACATCTTCAGGCCTATCAAGCGCAAGGAAAATAACCTCGAGCTCAAGATCAGCTTTCCTGATGTTGTGAGTGTAAGGAACGGACCAAGTGAACTTCCCCCAGTCAGCTTCAGGGAACCAATCTAACCAAGTCTTGATCGTTGTTGTTCTCAGCTGCGGGTTTGTGTTCCGAATTATCGCCCATCGGCTGCGACGAACGCCTTGGCTGTTCGGTTTCTGCTGCAAGGCGCGGCGAAAGACTTCAATGCAACACCCAACGGATTTCCCAGAACCGACAGGGCCACGAACGCCACGAAAGAAAGTCTCGTCGCGCATGAAGTCCTTGAGCACCTGACCATCAGGCTTGTACTTGAAGTCAGTCACTTATTCAGGATTCCGTTATCGATGCCGACCTTGATCATCTTCCCGATTACTTCAGGAGCAAGGGTCTCGATGAGCTTATCGGCCTCGTAATTGTTGATGAAGTCCTTCGGGTGGTGCTTCATATGCACGATCTTAACGACTCGCCTTAATGTATCTCGCTCACGCTGAGAAAGCGTGCTGATGAAATTCATGGGAACGCGCTTCCGTCCTTATTGCGTCGGACAGGATTCCCAACAGAGTCTTTCGTCGGCTTCTTGATAGTGGTCTCCCCGATCTTATCTAGGCGTTTCACGAGCGATCTCCGAGCAGAGGCGCTGATGCCTGAGCTACCTTGGACCTTCCTTCTGAGGCGGAGAAGAAGAGACGAATTTACTTTGTCATCATGCGCTTTGAGCTTCTTCTCAAGCGTAACCGCTTCAGATCGCAACTCAGAGAGCTTACGACGCTTTGTATCAGACATAACTTAATCCCATGCTGTTGCGCCTTTTGGCTTAGGCGGCTGTTTCTTACGTGGCTTGGGCTGAGAAGAACGAACGCGCTTAGGTTTCTCTTCGGGTTCTGGCTCTTCCTCGACCTGCACTAAAGGCATAGACGCTGCTGTGCGAGTCTTGCCGCTGAAGGTACGACCAGCGAGAACATGCGTCCCGCCATCCCAAGGGCTTCCGTCCTTAAATGTCCAGCGCATCACTGGCTACCTGCGTTCGAGAAACCGATAGCCATAGGTGCTAACAAAGAACGACGCTTAGCACCCGTGCGTGTTGCCTTGAGGTCTGCGTAAGACTTAGGACCTCGGTCAACTTTCGGCTCCATACTCAAAGAAGGCAGAGCACCGTACTCAGTCTTCTGCTCTTGATACATCTGCTCGGCACTAGGGCCGCTGCTTCCACCACACATCAGGGCTTCCTCTCATTTCTCTTCGTGATCGCTCGTGCCTTAGCACGCGCATCCGCCTTACTACTGGCACCCCAAGCATTTAAACTCAACAATAATCTCGTGGGCTTCCCTTTGCTGTCACGCTCAGGCCCGCCGTTCCCAGCCATACGAGCTAAGAACGAAGCACGGCGAGGGTTGTCGCCAGCCTTAACAGGGGCCTTCACCTTGAACTTCTTACGACCCGCGTCGTTCAGCCCACCCTTCGGGTTCTGGTATTTCTTAGCCGTCATCCTTTTCCTCACTCCCTTCACTCGCTTCCTTAGAAAAGCCAGTGCTATAGAGCCTAGCCTTGACTAACGAATTATCAGGACGGTCTCGTCTGGATAATATTTGAGGAGCTTTAGCGAACCGCTGGTTCTTGGTCTCTGGATTATCTGGCATTTGTTCGAGCCTTATTGAAGAAAAATGACTGTGGTAGACCACTAGCAACATAACAACTGCCAGTTTTACCCCCACCCCCCTCTATGTGAGGTCAATGGAAACCTTAATGTCTCCTGCAACCTGTACCTGTGACCGATCGATCGGTTTATACCCAGCCCTGTCAAGCAAATCCTGCGACGCTTGTAGCTGAACGTACTCAGATCGAGCGCCCTCAGACAGTCTGCGAGTGGTGTTCAGGGCCGCTACAGCACTCAAGCCGAACTCCTCATGCATCCTCTGCATCATGTACTGCTGCACGTGTGCTAGCTTCAACGTCTTGTACGCGGTTACGTATCCTGCCTTGCCAGCAGCGTAGCCC
>TARA_R110000764_G_scaffold53414_4_pt1 | contig 14179 bp, 12 predicted proteins | sample TARA_R110000764 | Tara Oceans TARA_R110000764 (sample SAMEA4398111) | marine metagenome | biome: Polar Biome; feature: [SRF] surface water layer (ENVO:00010504); material: water (ENVO:00002006), including particulate matter (ENVO:01000060) such as... | depth 5 m | reverse complement strand
CTCCAATCGTCTACAGGAGCATAAGCGCAGTTGTAAATTCGGTTAGGACTTATCTCGATAGGTTTTCCGGCGAATTGCATAGATCTCATTGAAGGGAGAATTTTTTTCTCGTATACAAACTTGTAGGCATTCTCTATTTCATCTGATAGATGTGGATATTTTTTAAGATGCATTTTCTTGTTTCTATTAACAAGTTCGTTCCATACTTCTCTTCTGTTGAGGTCAGGTGTGAATTTAGCGTACTTTAGGAAAACTGTAATGTCGGATAAGATTTTTTGACTAATGTCCATTTTTATATTTAATTTTTGAGTTGTATATAATACCTATGTGATTTTTAAAGAAAATTAGGTTTTCTACTTAGAAAACGTGGAAAGTTGTGTAAACTTCTTAGAGAGCTCTTTTTTATCGAAGCTATCCATAAGGTTAAATGATTTCGGATTACCGTTGCTTGGAGAGGCGGGGTACTCGTCGTAGGTAGGTACATCTTCTGTTAGCTTAATATGACCGGTGTTGGTGTCTACTAATGCACCAAATGTCATACCGTCCATACCGTACCTATTCTTCATAACATGCAATCTACCTGTTCCGTTTAATTTATCCTCCTTCTTCCTTGAGAGAGACATACAGAAGTCAGATACCATTATCTTATCGTAAGATCCTGCAGCTTTATCACCTTCGATTACATCATCCTTGGCTCCCATTCTATTGACTTGCGATGGCGAGATGATAGGGATCTTTAATTCTTTTGCTAATCCTTTACATGCTACATACACGTCATCTATCTCATCTTTCCTTTCTGCAAACTTCTTAGACATTGATCTTAGGTAATCGATATAGTCGATTATTACTAAGTCTGGTTTCATCTCTGAGTCATTACATTTTTGCAGGTGTGCTCTTATTGTAGATACTGATGCCATCTTAGGCGGGTACTCTTTTATGATCAGGTTACCGGGTAGTTCTCCTACCATCTTATCCACCTTATCTCTATGCTGTCCAATATTCTCTATATTTATGCCTGTTAGGTAGCAATCAAATCTCTTACCTACATAATCTTCTCCTAGTTCTAATGTATAGAAGACTACGTTGTAACCCATCCGTACAGCATGTGCTGCCATAGCTACCATTAACCATGACTTCCCTCCGCCGGGATTACCGAATACAATACCTAAGTCTCCAGGTCCGAAACCTCCTTGAAGCAGCGTATTGATTTCCGGCCAAGGTGTTGGTATAGTTGGTCTGTAATCTTCCCTATATCGAGTTTCTATATCTTTATTATACTCGTGTCCTATGTTTCTATCTGCTCCTGCTTTTAATGCATTATCTATTAACTGTCTAATTGAATCATACTCTCCAGAGTTTAACATATCAACAGAACTTAAGAGGGCAGTTTTTAGTTGTTGGTTTTTACAGAAGGCAGTGAATTCATGCTCTACATATTGTAGTTCATCGTCAGAGTGTTTGTAGGCTTCTTTTAGTTGCTCTCTTATTGAAGTCTTTAGTATCTCGTTATCTAACCTCTTTACTTCTATAGTTAATGTCTCCATAGAAATCACTGTATGATACTTACCCCAGTACTTAAGTATTTCATTTATAACCCATTTATGTGCAGGGTTAGGGAAATGCTCGTCCGTTAATACATCGTATATGTTCTGCAAGAATTCTTTTCTTGTTAGTAAAGCTCCTAAGGTCTTTACTTGAAAAGCAGGTCCGTAATCGTGAAGTGATTTTAATGTCATGTTGTTTCTATAACTATTTATTTAATATAACTTATTTTTATTGTACTGTAATATACGATCTTATTTTAGGTTTCCCAACTTAAAAAAAGTATCAGTAACCCATCCTTCTATATCTTTAATGAAGTGGTCGATTCCATCTGCCTTATAGAGTTGAAGAAATTCTTTCTTGTGGAATGGATTGTTATCTTCTGCAAGCAATGTCTCTATATATTCCTTCTGTCTTTCATCTAGTATTGGATTTTTTAGGTCCATTAATTTATATGAATTTCTTAGAGAGGTTTCTGCATGAAGTATCTGAGCATATGTTTTATGTTGGGTTAGTTTAGCTTCAGATATTTCTAAGATATCTTCTAAGGTTAGTGAATGCTTTACTAGTTCTGGGAATCGCTTTAATAATGTCTTCGGTCCTAATCCTTTAATTCCGTTTATAGCATCTGACTTATCTCCTAATAGTGTTTTGTATATTATAAAGTTATCAGAATGTATTCCGAATTCGTCAGATACTTCTTTCTGCTTATAGAACTTCTTACTTATTGGTCTATATACTGTTACTTTATCGTTTACTAATTGAAGGTAATCTTTATCTGAGGATACTATTACTACGTCGGAGTCTTCTCTTTTCGGTAACTCCATAGCCATATATGCAATCATATCGTCTGCTTCTGCTTTATCGATCATGCCGGTCTTTACCGGTAGGCATTGTAGGTAGTGTATAAGACGGGTTATTTGGTCTACTTTCGATTCTCCTTCTTCTTCTATGTTATCGTAAGTATCCCAGTTAGTTATTCGAGTTATACCTCTGTTTGATTTGTATTCCGGTAGAAGGTTCTTTCTGTTAGTTGAGGAACCTACGCCGTCAAAAACTATATAGACTCCTGTTGGTTGTACTAATTGTATTAAAGATCCTAAAGATCTTATAAAGCCTGCCATTCCTCCGATAGGAACTCCTTCTTTATTGAGAAAGTTTATTGTTGCAAAGTTTCTAAAGAAAAGGTTTAATGCATCTATCATTAGTACCCTTGAATGGAATTTTTTCTCTACTACAGGGGTGCTTTCCTGTTCTGTTATATTTGCGAGCATTGCTCGTAGGTTGGTTGACATACTTAAAGATAATAAAAAACCCCTGCATAAGCAAGGGCTAATCAAAATTTAGTTATATACTGTTATACTACTCAGGATCGTTTTGAGTTTGTACCGGAGTATTATCTCCTTCTGCTAACTCTACTACTATTTCAAAGTCTCCACCTCCTAGAATAGCTGCCCATTCGTCTGTATGGTCTGATTTGTACTTCTTCAGGTCCTTGTCTTCATCTAAAAGGAAGCCGTGGGGTGTCATAATTATCTTACCTCTGGTTGTTATTCCATTAATATGATTCTTATCTACCTGAATGTTGGTACGTTTAGCGAACTCTATCTGCTTACCGTTCTTTATTGCTTTAAGCTTAGAGGTACCAGCGTTCATAATATTCCCAAATGTTACAACAAGTGTTGCATCATACCACATTGCAAAGCCTCCTTTATTCATAAGCTTTGGTTGGCCCATTGGAGATTCTGGTTTCTGTGTCCATACTTTATTTACAACTACTAATGAGTTTGTATAAGGTGAGGATTCTTTCCTAGACATTACGATTCGTTGATTTACTCCGTTTCCGAATTGTGTAGACATTGCTCCTGCATTCCATTCGTTATTGTTCTTATTTGAACGTACTGAGAGTTCACAAGGTACAGATCCGATTGAATCCCATAGGAATAGTAAATCGTAAGGTAAAGAACCTTTCTTCTGTTCGTCTATTAGGTCTAGTATAAAGGAAGAAACATCTTCGATAGTATGAATTGTTTCTCTATCTACATACAGGAAGAATCCTCCATAGTCTAGAACTTCTCCAGTATCTTCATCTACTGACTGTTCTACTTCTAGTCCCATCTGGATAGCATGCTCCCAGTTCCACTTCATCTCTGTAGTTATGAATACTGGGAGTATACCTGCTTTTTGAGCTGATACTGCTGCTTCAAGTAGTGCTGTAGATTTTCCTGTATCGGAATGTCCTCTCAGCATACTTATATGACCCATTGGAATCCCTGGAATGGATGTCATTTCCTGGAATGCAGGGGAGAGTGGTATCCATTTTTGATCTTTAAAACGGACGTTCTTACTTATAAGTTTCTGCTCTTTAAACTTATTAAGGTCAAAACCTTTTTTTAGTTCTTTAGATACGGCTTCTGATAATGATTTACTTTTTGTTTTTGCCATGTCTTACTTAAAATGGCAGTTTGTCGTCTGTTGCGTTATCAAATAAACTAGTAAACTTATCCGCTTTTGACTCTTTAGCTTTTCCTTGATTCTCTAGAGAGAATTTATTTGAAGGAGAAGACGGAGTATCAAATGCTACTGCTGGTTTCGGTACGTCTGCTTCTTCTTCGCCTGGTGCTAAGTACTCATGGAGGATTTCTTTCATTCTATCGAACTCCATCTTAGAGAAAGATTCCATTGGATCAGGTTGAGTTTCTAAAACACTTTTAACTACATTGTTGTCTTCTGCTAAAGGTGTTTGAGCTGTTCTTGCTCTTATGGTTGTCTTATTATATCCGGTACCTGTCTGTGTTGCATCTAAGGTAGTTAGCGTCAAATCTCTTCCGGTAATAATGTCAGTATAGTCTCCTATATCTTCATCCTCTACCATAGAAAGTAACTCCATATAAATCTCTTTTCCGAATCCCCAAAGCTTAACTCCTTCATCTTCTTTACCTCTTACGATGACTGGAACGAATACTCTCATTTTAGGTTCTAATTTTCTTGCTAGTCTCCAATTCTCCTTGTCGTTAGTTTCTCTTAACTGTTTAACGAATTCAACTATTGGATCTTTATCTCCTGTGTTGATTGGTGAGAACATCGGGAACTTATGTATTCCGTAATGGAAGTACAGTTCCGAAAATGGATTAGATTTGTTGAACTTTGAAGGTACCATTCTAATAACTTCCTTACCTACAGTCGGTCTGTAGAATGTGTTCTTACTACTAGACCCTGAAGAGCTAGTGTTTTTCTGAGTTTGCAAAGCTTCTAGCTTTGACTTGATTTCATTTATATTCATTATTATAACTTATTTAACTTAATATAGAACTAATGCTGCTTAAAAGCAACTTTTTTTATACGTTTCTTATCTCGTATATCTTTGTCTTTAGGAACTTTAAATCTCCTTGAGTAGTAAGTAGTACTGTGTTTCTGTAATGTTTCCAATCTATCCTAAATCTTGTATCTACCACTCCTTCATTTAAACTTTTTATAAGTTCGTTAAGTGCGTTTATAGTATAAAGTGTGTTGGTTTCCTTTTTCCTATGTACTAATATGGTGTTCTCTGGGAGAGTATCTATATTAGGTTCTTCTAAGTTATAGGTGCAGGCAAGTTCGTCTGAGTTTTTAATCTCTAGTACAAATATTTTTCCATATAGTATAGAATGCCTTGAAGTAATGTCTTCGATAAAGTGCTCCAGGTCATTATGGTGTACGAAAGTACATAGTAGTTTATTCTTCAACATTTCCTGGTTTTCTATTATGTCTTTATCATACATATCAGAAGGGTTGTAAAGAGTTGTAGTTTTTTCCAACATTCATTGTTATTTTTAAGTTCTTATTTTTAAATACTTCTACTATTTTCCGTAGTGTATCTGTATCTTCTTTAGCTAAATCTAATAGTATTGCATCATACGTATACAGTACCACTTTAGATTTTTTATCTTCTAAAAGATAGAGTATTTCCTTCAATAAACCAACATTACTTACAGTTTCGTAGTTCTGTATAACGTAGTTGAATAGCTTCTGAGGGTTCATATTCAATAAATCCTTACTGTAGAATCTATATCTAGCATCTACTCCGTCTACATACCCTTGAGTTTTATAACTGCTCCAGAGTTCGTCTATATATTTAGTTGTTAATTTAAAGAATTCAAAGTCTTTATACTGTTCAAACACGTTACCGTACAATTGTTTAAATACTAGACTCTTAGACTCCTTTCTATCCATTCCGTAGACTTCTCCAAAATCTTCGTAGATATCTCCTGTAAGGGATTCGTATCCTACTAATTTAGATATTAAAGTTGGATGGTAGGCAACTAAGTCTATTTCCATTAGAAGATCGTTTCTAGGTACAAATGCGCTTCTGCATCCGTTTTCTTTATTCAAAGCAGCGAAGTTTATACTGTTGAAGTTGTTGGAAGGTCTACCGGTTGTGTTATTAAGGTTATACTGTGTTAAGACATGGTTGTTATATAGGGATAGGAAGGGTCTCTCCATGTTAAAATAGTCTCCTAATGTATCACTTACCTTCAGTCCGTTTCTTTCTATAACCCAGAATATATCCTCTACGTCTTTTCGAAAAGTATCGGATATTAAACTAGGTATTATCTCTATATACTGTTCTGCTATTTTCTCGCAATGTTCGTAGTGTTTGACTACGGGTATGATATTTCCTTGATCTGGGTCAGTATAGTATCTCCTAGAGAAGTACGATATGGCTTGAATGGTTTCTTCTTTTACTGCAGGGAGAGATATAGTTTTTTTACTGTGGTGGAAGTAGTTAAAGGCTTTCCTGTCTGGAGTATATATTTTTGATAAGGTCTCTAACCATTCTCGAATATGGTCTGCATTTATCTTCATTGCTTCACTGTGTAGGAAGTTTATAAGATACCCTTCTTGAGATAATACATCTTTTACGTAGAGACAAAGAGGTGAGTAGATTGCAGGATGGCCGTCTGGATGTCTTCCTATAGGGATAGCTAGTATCTCTGTTAGCTTGTGACTCTTTAAGTCTTCAAACTGCTCTTGTGTCTCTATTAACCAAAACATAACCTTTTCTTTAATATAAGAAAGGTCTGTGCAGAAGTCAACTTATATTGTGAATTCGGTGTAGTTTGTAATGTATTGAGAGAATCCGTAAACTTTATACTTTTTCTCAGTTAGTAATACCATTCGTTTGTTTATACCTTCTACATCTGCTCCGGATGTAGTCCAAGGTAATTGAAAAGGTATATAGATTCCCCAATTGTAAAGTCTATTCTTAGTTATTATTGCTGTGTAGTCTCTGTTACTTACTTCTGTGAATATAATATTATTTGTTCTTCTTAGAAAGTATCGCGTGAAAGATGGAAAGTTCCCGGAAGGTTGTGTGTATTGAGGTTCTATAAGTTCGAGCGGTGGTCGTTTTATTTGTTTACCCTGTCTTACAAAATCGTAAACCGTTTCAGATAGAGATCCTATATTCGCTGGGGTACTAAAATCTCTTGGATTATCATCATCTTCTTCATCATCGACCGGTTTAAGCTTTCTCTGCTCTCCGTCTTGAGGTGTTTTTCCGGTAGTAATACTCCCATTCGAAAGTATATGGTATTTCCCTATATACGGTAACTCTGTATCTATATAGATAAGTTCAGATCCATCAGTGGAAAGGTTAGTTATTATTTTAGTTTTAGGGTAGTACATACGTCTTAAAGTTATCCTAGATATTCCCAATGGTGAGATTCCCAATTTTCATTCTTATCTCTCGTTGAGTTTCCTTTTTGCGATACTAACCAGGAGAGCCTGTAGAAACCGTATTTCGGTCCGTTTATTGCCATCCATTTATACTCCGGTCTAGTATCGGTTCTGCCGGCTTTGTAGTTGGGCATTATCCTACTACCGTTTATATTACCCAGATCAACCGCTACCCCTATTCCGTGATTCGAGGTTCCGGGTTGAGCTGCTTGTTGTTTATTAGGTTTCGCTTGACATGAACCTGTTCCTGGAGCGTTTTTGCAGTTTGATTTCCAGACCTTTAACTGGTTTGCGTATGACCTGTAAGCGCCATTTATTGTTAGAGTTATACCGTCCTCATAGGCTTTATCAAAAAGCTCTTTTAAAGGCGCTTCCAGTGCTTTTAGTGTTTGTTTCGTTACTACTCTACCGGTTTTCGGGTCTTTCCATTTAAAAGTAAATAGGTCACTTGCTGGTAATTTTCCATTCTCACTTTGTTTTGCTTTTTTTAGTACCGCACTATTGGCTTTTTGGGTTTTCGTACTCCAGTATTTAGGGAATCTTCTTCCGTTGAAAACATCTCTAGAGGTAGGATTTCCACTTTGAGGACTTGAGGAGCTGTTGTATTCTCTATCTTCAACGGTCAATATGACTTTGAATGCTTCTTCTTTTATGAGCTCTTTCTCTGCTAGCCCCATTATAGAGGAGATAGAAGTAGACCATCTTGCACTGTCTACAGCGTGGCTTACTCCTGTAATTGTAAATTCGTAATCCTGGTCGTAAGAGAATGGAAGTATGTCTTTTGTAATTTTAAACTTCTGAAATATCTTTATTCCGCTTATTCCGTACAAGGTTAGGTCTAGCTTAATAGGTATGAATCCTGCAGCTGTTTGGTTTGTTTCTGTAAATTGTCCTAGTAGGTACTTATACAATTCTACCGGTATATTTTCTATATTTGCGTTAGCATCTGCTTTTAGTGATACAGGGCCGAAGAAGTCTCCGGGTACTGGTTTTTGATTATTTATTAAGGTTACATAGCTTCTTAGATTTTCGTTAAATTTAGCTTTTGCTTTCTCCTCTCTCTCTTCTGTAGCTTCTTTCTGTTCTTCTAGTTTCTCAGCACTTATCCCTTTTGTGGGGTATACCCTATCCGTAAGCCCGGCGTTGAGTTTTTGAAAGGCAACTGCTTCCTGACCTAATGTTTCTCCGTTTGCTTGTGCTCCGACGGATATCATGGTAGCTAAGTCCGGGGTTATAGAGGATTGTGCGGATATACTTGTTACCATGCTTTTTAATCCTTGAGCATTTATAGTCGTTACTTGCTTTCTTTCGTTTACATTAGATAATCCTCTAATTCGGACTTGCTGGAAGTCTACTATTGTAAGTATGTTCTGTGCCCCGTCTACATCTCCTATTACCTGTAGGTCGTTTATACTCCCTAGTGCTTTATTGACTCCGTTACAAATCTCCTGTAGGAATTTTGCGATTGATACTTTATTACTTTCGTTGTCAGAGAGTTTTTTTAGCTGTTCAGAGATGTAGATAGCGTTTAAGTAGATGTTGTTTATATTCCCTACGGTAGGGTATATGTACTTACCAAGAGGTACACCTTCTTCTGTGGATGTCGGTACGTATGGACCGGGCTCTCCGTCTGGACGAGCAGCTAAAGTGTTTAACTTATTTTTAAGTGTTTCAAGTTTTGAACCGTCTTCAAATTTATCTATGTCTCTGAAGGGGGGTTGAGTATTTTCAAATGTACCTTTTGTTGTAGCTAGGTAAGAGTTGCGTACGTAGCATTTTTGGAGGTTCGTAGAGATAGTAGTAGAGTACATAAACATAGGTTTGTCTGAGTCAAAATCTATTTTTATTAACTCTACTCCTTCGGAGAACATATTTAGGTTTATATTTGTCCATTCTAAAAGGGATTTGAAGGATATGTAAAGTTCTAACCCACCATCTGCGTACTCAATAGCATTGTAACCAGCGTAATCTACATCTTCCATCTTCGTTATAAAAGCGGAGTTGTCCATATCTCCAGGTGTGTAGTTAGACATTACCTTAGTTTCTAGGTTCTGTTTTCTACCGTTACTAAAATACAAGTATCCGTTTAGCTCGTAGGCTATATCAGTACTGTCTTTAACTGTCCTTTTTACTGCGCTAGGGTTATTTTTTAAATATTCGAAGTAATCCATGTTAATTTTTTAATCTTAGTTTACTTAATTTTCTCTATGAATTCTATACTGTTCATCTTAGTCTATAATTATATGGAGGTTATAGTTGGTTGAATTTTATGTTAGAATACCCTAAAGCAGGGACTGTAACTGTATAGAAACTTCTGCCGAGTATTAGGGTCTCACTTATCATTAAGTCTTTATGCTGTGTGAACTCTTTCTTTTGCCAGAAACCGGAGACATACAGGTGCCCTAGTGCTTTACGTGCTTGCTCTGTGCTTTGAGCGGCTTTAGCTAGAAATTGTATTTCTAGCGTAGTATCTACTGCAGCTTTTGTAACTTCGTTGTTTGAAGATACTACTTCTGGAGAGATTGTAGCTGTAAGGGCGTTCATATAGCTCTGTACGTCCTGCAACGTATCTCTCAGGTTTGTAAGCTCACGGCTGATATAGTACGGTCCCTGTTTACTTCGGTCTGAGTCTGGTAGGGATACAATTGTAGAAGTCTTAGAGCTGTTTACAAGATCTCTGCTAAAGGTTAGTCCTAGTTTGTTAAGGTACGTTAGGTTAAGTTGTTCGATACCTCCCAGTCCGTAGGAGAGTGTGCGTACGATTAGGTCAGGGTTTACCTCTAGACGTGGAGGGGGAAGGGCTTCCCTTTTTTCCTGGTGTGCTGTAAGGTTTTCAGGAACGGCGAATGTAAAAGTTTCTTCACCGCTATAATGAGTTACAGTATCACCTACCTCTGCTTGCATAGTAGTGAGTCCAGATTGACGGATGGTTCCTGCTTTTTTAGCTGTGTAGGTGTTTACAGTAGTAGGTATTACTTCCTTACCACGTAGGAATTTTATTAAATCGTCATACGGGGTTATGTATTTCTTTGTTTGTTCTTGTATTATGGACGTAAATTTTGCAACAATTTTCGGTACCAGTAATGCAGCACTGCGTATTTTATTTTTCTCCTCTATAAACCCTACAGTTATATCTTCTACTTCTGTTTGTGCTTCATCAGAAGTAATACGGTCGGTTAGTTCGTACAGGAAGGCGTTTAGCAGTGTTGTGTTTTTAGCTAGTTCAATGTTTAGTAAATTCTGTATACCCGTTCTAGTTTCCCCTGTAAGGGTTGATGTGTTTTTTCCTCCTACCCCTCCTAGATTCATTTTTAAAGAATCTATGATATCTCCTACGGAAATAAGATTAAGTACTATATCGTAACTAAGATCAGGGTTTAACTTCCAGGAGAAGTTACTAACTTTTGCGATTATAGCGTCGTAGTTGCTGCCTGTGTTTTCTTTGTTTTTAACTATACTCTTATTCAGTATTACGTTTAGATTTGCTCCTTTAGCGCCTTTTAGGAAAAGAGCGTTAGGTATTTCGAGAGAGCTCATATTCTGCTTCTTCGTACCGTTGTCGTAGTATATCGAATGGCCGTATTCAAGAGTTAAGGTATACCCTAACCTCAAGTAAAGCGTTTCGATAGCTTCAAATTGCCCTTTACTGAAACATTTTAAATTGACCTGTGCTTGCTTTAACGAACCGTTGTTTCTATAATTCGTACTTATACTAGTTATTCCAGGCATTGGCTTGTACCCTTGTGTCTTCGGGTCTGTTAAAAATCCATATGCTCCTTTTAAACCTCCACGGGTAAGCCCTCCTCTGTGTGTACCGCCTGCTCCTTCTGAAGATCCTGCGAAGAGTACTAGGTTTTTTGCTAAGTTACTACCTACTACATCTTCTAAACTTATACCTCCTCCAATGTTACTTACTAGTTCTGTAGCTCTACCCTTTCCTACAGATACTGAGGAACTTAATCTTATCCATGGAGTACTTGCATTGAACACAACAAGATCGTCCGAGGTTTTTTGATTCTGTCCCAGACGAGTCTGTCTTACTGTAATCTGGTCATTGACGTGTGTATCGAATGGTTCTCCTAGTATCTTAGCCATTGTTTATATTATTAAAACTGTTTATAACATCCTCAGGACTGCCTGGTATCCGAATCTGTACCCCTAATGTAGGGTATAATGAGTCAGAAGGCAAGCTAGGATTAGCTGCTGCGATTATCCAGTACAGTCTCCAGTCTTTATAATATTGATTTGCTAATAAATCTAATCTATCTCCGTAGGTTGTAATTACGTATATATCATTCTCAGTCTCCGGTATTTCCGGATACCTAGTGACTCCTTGGTATGTTTGACCATCCTCTGTTTTATATTCTTCTGTGTTTGAGTATCTGTTCATAGCCCTTGTGTTTGGTTATCTACGATTCCGAAGTTATTATCTCCAAATGCATTTCCGCTATTAAGGGTATTACTCTCGTTACCGGTTGTTTCTAAGAGTTGGGAGGATGGTATACTTTTTACAACCTCTTCTGCTAATTCAGCATCTGCGTATATAATACTATTTTCGCCTTCCTTAGGCAGGTAAGGGTTGGGTTGTAGTTGGTTTGCTTGGTCTGGTGTAAATAGGGCGTATTTTCTTGTCCCGTCCATTAATTGCGGTGCGAAGTCGTGTATAGGTGTGAAGCTTAACTGTACATCAAAGTGTCTTGGTGTTTCTAGCTGATCTGATTCGGTTCCTTTTTCTGGTTCGTTATATGCTATTTCCCAAGACCCATCTTCAGGTACGCTATAGGTTAAACTCGTTATAAAGCCCGGTATTCTATAAAGGTAACTTCCTACTACTAATTTTACTATATTACCTCTCATATAACCGCCGTTTGAACTATAGTCAGGAGCTAGTGTTGATGCAAGGTAGGTGAGCTTTTGGTACATTGCTGCCATTTCATCTCGAGTCTGTGGATGTACTTTAAAGCTTAGAGAGATACTTCGAGTAAATCCTTCGTAGTTATAAAAACTATCTCCTCTACCTACGTACTTGGTAGATCCCCAACTTCCTCCGTAATTATCTGTTATAGCTCCTAGGAAAGCTCTGAAATGTATATTAGTAGATGTGTTGGTGTCGTTATCTAATACTTCAAATCTAAATCTTATAAAGTCTCTAGTATAACCTTCTTCCGCTGCTATAGATCCTTTATATAGGGGCATAGCAGCTACTTTGTCTACACTTTCAAAGTCACCTCTATATAGGTTACTTCTGTTTCTAGCTCTTCTACCTGGATCTCCTAAACCTACTCTGGTTATCTTGTTTACTTTAGCAGAGGAGTAGTCTACTGCATTTTCGCCGAAGATTCCAGTTGTCCTATTTGCAGTAGTTGCTGCAATATTACTCCTAAAATCAGGTAGTATAGTTTTCTTGTATCCGTTTTGAGATGCCGGTATTACATTATTAAAGTCTTTCTGGTTCCAAGTGTATATTGAATCACCTAGTCCCGAGCCATTATATACGCCGTGGTTTGTTGCTCTAATAATGGTCTTTAGTACACCCGGGCCTCCATTGTACTCTATTAGGTTAAGGGAGTCTGTTGAAATACCTGTTTTTTCTAATACAGCTTTGGAGCTTGGTTGTATTATGTCTTTTGCTATTTTATACTTATAGAGGTTATACAGCCTCCCTTCTTTATCTTTATCTAAGTCTGTATATACTGTTTCATACTTGACCTGGTTGTCTTGTAGTCCGATCGGAAGAAGTCCTTGCTTTTCTAGATGTAAGCCTGTTCCGCTTGCAGCTACTTGTACAAGGGTACTAAGAGGGTTGTAAAAACCTTTTAACTGTCCAGATCTATTAGGTCTTCCCGGTACTATTGGATTCTGTGTGGCGAGTAGTTCTTGCTTGCCTATGAACAATAGTCCTTTAGGTGTTAGTAGAAATTTAGTTATTCTTGCAAGATCTTCTACCCTATTTACAATTTGTCTCGATATACCTCCTGCAAGGCCTGTTCCTGCAGTAGGATCGGAATTTACATCCGGTAGAGGTGTTATAATAAACGGTTGTTTACTACTTGCATCTGCAGGTCTGTCGTTTCCGTACTTTAGACTTCGTTGATTGAACCCGTATTTTTGAGCATAGGTAGGTCCGGCCTTAGATTTATACTTGGCTGCAAATGGGTTATCTTTATAAAACGACCCTAAATCTGTTAAGAGGTCTTTTAATGCCATTAAGGGTAAGTAGCTCCAGTGTCAGGATTAACGTATCCTTTTGGCTTTTTTCCGTTTAAGTCTAATCCAGATGGTTGAGGTAGTGCGTTGTTGTATCCATCATCATACTCGTTGTATGCTTTTTTAACTTCTCCCTTAAAGTCTCCGTCTAGGGAGTATCCTGGATCTCCATTTTTTGAATGAAGAGCAGAGGTGTTTAGTGTCAGTGGATTTGTCGGCGGAGTAGTTCCGTTGTACTTCGACAGTTCTGATCCTTTGTTCTTTAATAAGTCTTGTATGCCCATGTTTGTGTCTTTTGTTATAAATATAAACGTTTACCTATTTTACCTTTCTGCACTCATATCTATAGCACCTCCAGCAGCCTTCCAGCTATCGCCTATTGTGTATTTATCTTTTGCAACTGTATTTGCTACTACTGCTCCGTTTAGTGTCAAAGTTACATTTGTATTAGAAGGTGCTATACTTACTGTACTTGCTGCTGGTCCTTGGTTTGCTACGTCTTTAGGCTTTACTTGAATAACATCGTTGTCACTAGTTGTCCACTTTTTAAATATACCGCCTTCGTTTTTACTTATTTCAAAGTTACCTGTTGTATTGTCAAATTGACCGTCTCCTATAGCTATCCCTGCCACTAAACCGGTTATTGCTCCGATTGCTGCAACTGAAAGACCAATACCTACTGCTGCTCCGATTGGGTTAGCTGCAAAGGAGG
>TARA_R110000764_G_scaffold72464_3_pt1 | contig 14240 bp, 30 predicted proteins | sample TARA_R110000764 | Tara Oceans TARA_R110000764 (sample SAMEA4398111) | marine metagenome | biome: Polar Biome; feature: [SRF] surface water layer (ENVO:00010504); material: water (ENVO:00002006), including particulate matter (ENVO:01000060) such as... | depth 5 m | reverse complement strand
GATTTAGCCTTTGTTTCTTCAATGGTTGTTTTATAACCCTCAACCATTGTGTTGAAATCTGTCTTAGGCATTATTTGCAAATCGTCAATATTAAAATCTAACTCAACACCCTCCAACGCTTTTTTTAGTTTGTCTATCATTTTGTTTTAGTTTAGTTTGTTTAAAAAAGGCTAACAAGAATTAACTCGTTAGCCTAATATATTATTTATTCTTAGCCTCTTTAATCTTAAGCTCTACATCCTCAATAGTATCATCCTTACCTACCCTAATACCTAAACCCTCTTCTTTGATTATAGCTTTTAATTTATCCATAGGGCTAATATCAATCTCGACCGCCTTAGGTTTAAACTCTATCCCTTTGATAATGTCAATTTGGTTCTCTACTACAATAATATAATCATTGTATTGCTTAAGCTCTTCCCCATCCTCTAAAGCCTCTCTGTAATCATCTTTAACAGGGAACTCTATAGCTCTTTTCAAACTTTTACATTCTAAATTCTTTTCTTCTAATGCGTAATCAACCCAATCAAGGTTCCCCGCCTCTAATTGTAGTAATGCTGTCTTTTCCCAATCAATTTCAATCCAACGCCTTTTATTTTTATAATCAGCGTTTCTTTTATTTGCGTCCGCGAGGCTAAATATTCTTTGGGTTAATATTGGATCTCCTACCTTTTCATTAACACTTACCTGTTTACCCTTACCCATTTCGTAAACATCGGTAAGTACTGCGATTTTCTTAAATCCTTTCATTTATATATTTATTTAGTTTGCTACTTGTTCATCAACCTTTGGTTCTTCATACTGATCTTTAAACCATGTATTGAATTGAGCTTTAAGGCTATCACTGGTTTGGTCAAAACTAGACACTGTTTTCCACCAGTCGTCAAACAATATCTTTTTCTGAGCTTCTTTAGACCCAGAGATTTCATTTATCTGTTCTACTGTGTAATGAATGTAAGGTTCCACTTTAGATTTTGTTATTGCTATTTGAAGCCCTACGTTATCACTTTTGTATTTGCCTAGTAGATATTCTTGATACAACCTATCTAAAATAGTGGCGTTGTCTCCCTTTTCTTTTGCCTCCTCGTACCTAGTTAGGACCGCGTTTATAGACTCTATTATGTAATTTCTACCGTAAGATATTGACGCTACTTTTTTATCTTTAGCTTTATCTAAAAACATATGATTAGCAATCATTTCAGTAAGTAAAGTTTCCACATTCTCCGCCACATCAGCGTATTTATTTAACCTCATAGTAACGGGCTGCGTGTTTATTACTATCTCTGTGGCTGTAGCCACTTGCTCAGTATTAACCACTGCCCCCCAATGAGTAAATGTAGCGGTATCTTCTAGCTCTTTTAATTCAATTCTTGCATCCGCTAAGAAATCTAAGTCAGGAGTAACAAACCCACTTGCTGGAGCAATAACACTTTCCCCCTCTTCTGGTATTGTTAATCTATGTTCATGAGTTACATCACTTCTAAACAACTCCCCCGTACCGCTACAAGATGAACAAGATAAATTATTCCCGTCTTTACCAATCCCGTGACAAGTAACACACGGAGCCGCATAGCGCCAATGTTTAGGGAATCCTTGCTGAAACTTATAAATAGTTTTAACAGATAGATCTCTACCATACTCTTCTGATAATTCAACCACCTTATCAACTGGAGAAAGCCTTTTATCATAACCTATGTGCTCAATGTCAGAATTTATAACAGCTGGAACTATGCCGAAATGGTGTTCAAACGTTCCCTCCTCTTGTAGTGAGTAGTTCGTGCCTGTTTGATTTACAGTGTAAAAGAATTTATCGTCTACAACATACCACTGTTTAACCCCATCTTTTAAGTCTATAGGCTCAAAAATAAGGTTCTCCAACGTCTGACCGTTTGATTTATAATTCCTTATTATGTTTATAGATTTATATGTTGGTTGAGGTTTTATGTCTTTTTCAGAGTCGTACTCTAAAAATATAATACCATTAGGGTCTTGATGATACACCACAAGCCAAAACGATTCTAACCAAGCCTCTAATGTCCTCCCTCCTTTAATATTATGTAGATGCCCTTCTAACTGTTCTTGCTGTGTCGTTGTTAGGTTCTCGTATCTTTTCACACCCCCTGTTGATGAGTAAATATTGTCAGTAAGCCTTAATAAGCGTTCATAAAAATCTTTTATAGATCGTGCATACTTGTCTCTCGCTATAGCTTCTAGTGTCCCTTCTAAATGCTCAACCCTATTAACAAGTAGTTTCTTAAACCCTTCACCATCAATAAGTGCTAATAACCTTTTGTGGTACTCCCTAGCGTCCGAAACCCATTTAGGGACTGTTTTGTTATCCTCAATGAATTTGTAAACCTGTTCCTTGTCTTTAAATACCATAATTACCGTAAATTTACAATTTTATTTTGATTTTTAAAATACTCTTTGTTTTGACCCTCTTTGCATTTTCTCATAGATACCTGTTAGAGTGTCTGGCCCATCATCGTGCGCGTTCTTACCTTTCGCTAAATAACCAGTTACATCCTTATGAAACTTCTTATACCTACTCTCCCACCCCTCAGGCATTAACACACGATTAATGACATTTGATGAGTTGGATAATATCCTTGCTACTTTGTTTTTACCTTGATGAAATGGTTTAAAGGCTGTCAATCCATTCCCTAAATCATGCGTTATTCTTTGAATGTTTCGACTAAATGCGCGACCTCCGTTGTTAGATTCTACATAACAAACATTAACCCCATTCTCCCATAATGATTGAGAAACTATCGGTTCTGTTATTTCATTCTTACGATCATCATAAACAACATCTAAAACGTAAGCGTATCCATTATTCACAACGTAAGATATAGAACAAAGAAAATCACTACCTGTGTCCGCTGTGTCTGTGTAGTTGTATATCTGACCGCTTGGTTTTGTAGAGTATATCTTGAACCCCTCCCCATATAATAATCCATCTCTTGATTTAGGGTTTTGCATGTACTGCCGCGAAAAGTTAACAGGGTTTTTATCTCTCTCATTTTCTAACCACTCTATATTATGTTTGAACTCCCACAATGGCTTCCCTTCTTCATCAATACATGGTAATTTTAAAACATCCCACTCACTACCATACTCTTCTATCAAGTGACCACATAGATCATCCTCATGAAGTCGCTGCATTATAACAACGATTGGAGTGTTAACGCTGTTTACCCTATTCTTTAAAGTACTCTCATAACGTTGGTTAACCTTACTCCTTACTAATGCAGATTCCGCATCCTCAGGTTTAATAGGATCATCTATTATTATTGCTCCACTAAATTTAGTTGTTTCTTTATATTCTGAAAAAAAATCCTCTTCTGCATCAACCTCTCCCGCACCAAAACCTGTAACCTGTCCACCCGTAGCTGTAGCGTAAAGAACACCACCGCTTTTAGTTTCCCATTTCTTTTTGGCTGTTGATGATGGTTTTAACCCAACATTAAAATACTTATCGTACTCTGGGTTCATTATAAAACTATCCCTTACATCCTCAGAGTTTGCTACTGCTAATTCCTGAGAGTATGAAACGTGTAGGAATTTAGAGCTTGGATTAATAGCGAAGCCATACGCAATAAAAGCTTTCACAGCTAATTCAGTCTTACCATATCTTGGGGCTATGTTTATTATTAACCTTTTACATTTACCGTCTATAACCTCTTTGAGTTTTTTGGCTATCTTTTTATGGTGATCACTAACTACAAATTTCCTATTATAGTTTTGTTTGAAAAAGTACCTAGTAAAAAAAAGGAAATCGTTCCCTAACTTAAACTTAAGTACAGCCTCTTTTTCTTCTTTAGAATAATCAACAGCCATCCTCTATATTATCACTTATCTTTTTAGCCATTTCGTCAGAGATAACCAAAGATTGAACTACACTGTTTTCTTTCTGCTTATTATCTTTCTCGTAAGCGCCTATATGTTTGAATAACATGTCTTGAACCTTGACGTAGTTAGTCATATCAGTCTTCTTTACTGCCAACTCTATAGTGCTCCCATCTTCTGATGCTACAACATGAGTGAACTCCTCCCCCATACATACCTTCATAGCTTTGATTAGATTGTTTACAACAAAATCTTGATCTATCCCTATCCTTTTATCCCTGTCTTGCTTTAAATAGGCTATACGGTCCGATATCATAACTTTTGATAAGTTTTGAGACCCTATTTCTTGAGCTGTGTTTTTACTATACCCTGCCCTTGTGGCTGCCTGTGTTGCGTTAAGATCTATTAAGTATTCATTACAAAATAACTCTTGTTTATCTGTTAGTTTAGTCATTATTTTGAGTTACCACCCGTTTATTATTCTATACATAGAATTAAGTTTCTAATATACTAATTATTATTGTCTTTTTTATTACCATCTCGTTGTTAAACCTTCAATCTTAGTTTTCTAAGTACAAAACAACTAATGTGAAAACATCATCCCCACCTATTTCATAACCTATACGCCCTACAGTGTATGACTTCCCTCCATCGCTATGGATAATAACCTCGTCGCCAACATTTGGTATTTTAGGAAGTTTTGTTTTAATTTGAACAGCATCCTTATCTTCTATTGGGTAAAACCACAACTCTACATTTATCATATCCTTTATCGTTTTTATATACCTATCGAATTGTTAGGCTTAATACTATTTTAATACATCTATTAAATCTTCTAGCTCTATCCACTCTATTACGTCTTCTGTGTAGTCTCCATAGTAGCCATAATTAGTTTCTTGGTTAGATTTTGTTAGTGCTTCGATTTTTCCAAAGTCTAAATAAGCAATTTCTGGTTTTAATATTTTAAGAACCCTATCTAGTACTTCAAAACAATCTGATGGTCTGTCATTTTTGTAATCTTCATTTTGAGTATTTTCATCATCAAAACAGCTTCCTGATCTCCCTCCAGACACCCATTTAGTATACACCACTAATCCTTTTATATTATTAGGTATTCCAAAAGGCTCTCTAAATACCCCTTGTCCGTATGGGCATTCTTCATTTATTACCTCTACTTGTTCTTTTGTTAATTTCATTTAAATATTGTTTTAGTTGTTAATTTTTTCATTCTATTTAATGTTTTCTTTTAATAATCCATTGATTTGAGTGTTTTACCCGTGATAGACTATGCCAATAGTCCTATTTACATATATTTGTTTATTTGTTTATCCTTCTTCTTGTTTTGTAATGATACCTTGAATTATGATTATAGCTTTTTTTAATTTCATCAATTTTAGCCCAGCCCTCATCCAAATCATAATCATTGTATTCATCACCTTCTTTAACTTCGTCACCGTCCTTTAGGTAGTAATATTCTTCTTTTTTCGGCTCTTGTTTTTCCTCTTTACTTTCAAACTCTCTAATATATAAATCAATTAGGTTTTTTGTCTTCTCTAAGTCCTCCCTAAATGATCCTTTCTTTCTACACCTAACAACTCTTTTGATAATGTCAGACTCCCACGAGTTAAGCCCCCTTTCTTCTGCAAATAGGTATAAAGACCCGTTAGAGTTGTTGTAGTATTCTGGTAAATCTATTTCTTTTTCCATTGTTCATTCTTGTTTGTAAACATACCACAATTAAGTGCTTTTAAACTTCAAAAACAAACTTTTGGTATGTTTAGTTACTCATACCGAATTGTTATAAGTAATAACACTTTGTATCTGTTATCAAGGCAAAGGCTATTACGTAGGTTCTTGTTATAAATTTATATTCACCTTTTACAGTTATAGTATTTTTTGAAGCTCCAAAACCAACTCCTTTGAAGAGGCTTAATGTTATCTCTCGTTTATTCATCATTTAAAACTTATAACATGGTGTAAAATTCCATGCAATTAACAGCCGTTGTAATTTCAAAGTGTATCGTTTGCACGGCATTTACACAAACGTTAAGGATAATACAAATTTATTTCGCCTTGCTTTGTCATTACTTTACTATCTCCGTTTCTTATTGCCTCGAATAGCCTTGCTTTATCCTCTTCATCTGCTAGTATCTTCTTACCTTTTTCTGATACCATAGGAGGGTATCTTTCAAAGAATTGGCGCATAGCCTTAACACTATGTAAGAATACATGCATCGACATTTTTAGTGAGTCAATTAATATCTTTTTCATAAGTACGTATATTACACTTAACATTGTGCTTCACTTACTATTTTAGTGTACTTAAGTCTAAAATCGTGAATATATAATCTCTTACCGTATTCGTTCACTTTTATTCCTTCACCAAAACATATCCCTTTTTCGTTTATTTTAGCTGTATAGGTTGGTTGGTGTATTCTTTCAATTATTTCCTTATCGGTACATTCCCCAAATCTATTTGGAAATCTTTTTCTCATTTTATTAATTAGGTCGTCTTCATAAAACCAGTCGAACGTCAGTCTATCGCCTTCTTTTATCTCTATTCCATTAAAATCTTCCATTCTATTTCATTTAGTTGTTAATTACCCATCGAAAGCATAACACACATTATAAAAGCATTAAAACGACTTTATAGTGTAGATCATTAGGCAACATAACCTAAACTTGTTCGTCCCACCATTTTACAAAGTCTTCATACCTCATTGTTTTTGCATTTCCATAAGCTCTATTGCTTAACCGTTTAGGTAACGATTGCATAACAACAGGTATAGTTAATTTTTTAACTAAGTCTATCGCATCTAATATCGCTGTTCTATAACCTGTGTTTAATAACTCACTTTTAGAGTAATCTTTAATATCTCTTAGTTCTTCTAGTTCTTTTATTACTTCATCTTTATTCATAATGTTCTGTTTTATTTAATCGTTAAAAATCTAACCATACCTAAACCGTTGGCTAAAAAGCCAAAGACACCATACCCTAAACGTTGTTAAACACCGAGATTATCGCAATATCTCGGTGTTTCTCGATATAAATTCTGGCCTAAACATTCCCCACCTTTTCAACATCCAAAGCTGTATAATATGTACCGAATAATATTTCAATAGCTTTTACTTTGGCTAGTAAAGATTCTTTTGCTAACACTATAAAATTAAATATTTCTTTTTCGCTTTCTATCTCTTGACCTTTCCAGCTAACAGGGAAAACAGCCTTATTGAATGGACAAGGAAAAGACTTTAAGTGTACGCTTATTAGATAACTATCCATAATTATTGTCTTACCCCGTCTTCATTGTAATGATCTCCTAAATCATCCCCTATTAAATCAGAGTCTTTAATAAAAACCCCGTTTTGAGTCTTGCCTGTTCTGTCTTTTATTACGTTATATGCGCTTTCTAAACACTCTAAAGCATCTAAATCATTTTGTTTAGCTAGTATTATAAGTGTAACAAAAGTATCGCCTATAGCATCTTTTAAACCCTCTTTATCACTACCTTTTAATCGGCATAACTCGTTTGCAATTTCACCAACTTCCTCAACAACCTTAGCGAATTGTTTAAAGCTATTTTCTTTTTTCAGCAAGTTTTTAGACCTTGCCCACATTATAACCTTGTATTGTATTTCTTTGAATTCCATCTTTTTTATTATTTAGTTTAATTTTAAAATATAAGCGTTGCGTAGTTTTTGTACAGCCGTCATAAACCATTGAAGCTAATAGTCGCACAGTTAGCTATTAAATGGTAAAAAGCCCAACTTGTTGAGCCTGCTAATAACAAGTGAGGTATATCCCAGTTCTCACCATCTTTTAAAGGTGTAATCGTTCTTATGGTTGCTAAACCAAAAAGTATTATCATTATTTCATTCATAATATTATTTTTCTAAGGGTTTGTAATATCCTTTTTAGCGGTCACGACAAATCCTCCCACTCTCCACACTCGCACTGATTACCTAAATATTCACACCCTCTTTCAACTATTTGGAAGTCGTGTTTACATTTTACGCCACTACCTAAAACACTATTAGATTTAACTACTTTGGCTGCGTAAATATTAGCCTTGTCTGATACCTCGATTATTTCGTCTACTGTCAATATCCTTTTAACATTGGAGGCTGCTCCCGTTCTATATGCTTTTGCTATAATCTCTTCTATATCCATTTCTTTTGTGGTTATCTAACCTTTAAATCTAACATTGTTTAGCCATGCATTGTGCTTCATTAAAACACCACTTCGTTAAGCACAATAATATATATAAAAAACGGCTTAGTGTAGCGTATGGGAATTGAACCCACATTTACCAATATTTCCATACTCACCAACAAAGGGTTTCAGGTTTAAACGCCACATTTCATATACTAAACATTAACTACAATAATCTAATCTGTTCTTTTACCTCTTTCCAATATATATGGTTTAATCTATCGCTATCATAAATATTAGGGTTGTCATTAAGTATTTCAGTTACGCAAATATTCGCGCATTGCTTCGCCTCATACATAAATAATACAGTTTCTTTAGTCGGAAAGTAAGGTTCTACTTTTGCAAACCTGTTTGTTAATTCTATTGCTTTTTCTTTTGGTGTCATTTTTATATTAGTTTGTTTATTTTTAAAAGCCTATCGTAGTAAGGCTTAAACCTCTTAGCTAAATCTTTTCCCTCTAACATTTTGAAGTGTGACCTCACTGTCTTTTCTGGATCAGGGTAATACTCACACCCTAATTTAAAAGGCTTCCATTTAACACCTTTGAAATTCCTTTTAAGCTCTTCAAGAGACGGACTATCTTCTACCATTCCAACCCTTAAGACTGTTCTTTATCTCAAAATTCTTAAGGCTTGCTAAATTAATACTATAGTGTTGGAGCTGTTTTTTATTATGCGTTAAAGCAATCATGCCTACCTCTGTTGTATTTCCTTCAAACCTAGAACACATTTTGATATAGTATTCAATTCTTTCCTCTATTCTGTTTATGCTGTTCATGATCTTCTTGATAATTGAGGGCAAATAATACGATCAATAGAAGACCTTTTAACACCATGCTCAAGGCAAATACTATTAATTAACCTCTTGTTTGCTGGAGTTGTATAAGCCGCAACTGCTACACCGTTACATAGAATTGAATTATATGTTGCCTCTTGGGCGTTAATAAACTCATTAGCCGCTGCCGCTATTCTTTGTGATATTCTCATAATTATTTTTAAAGTTTAAAAGGAGGGGCAAAACCGCTATAGCTTTTGTTTAGTGAAAAACCCCCTCCTTTAATTGAGTATTTTAAAATGGTAAATCTTTTGTTTTTAAAAGTTCTGTTGGGTTGGGGTCTAGGTACATTTTTGGATTAAGCTGCCTTATACTCCACCACTCCCCATTAATTTTATATCTGTTTTTGTCTTGCTTTTTTAATAGTCTTAATTTGTATGCTCTTAATCCCTTTTTAAAAGGTAGTTTATAAAGGTTCCCCTCTTTATCAAAAACAAAACCCTCTAAACCTCTTATTTTCCACTTACTAAACATACCACAATTAAGTGCTTTTAAACTTCAAAAACAAACTTTTGGTATGTTTAGTTACTCATACCGAATTGTTAAGCGTAATTAAGACACAAACTCATTAAATTCATCATTTGCTATTTCGTGTGCTTTTGAATCTGTTACATATCCGTATTTTCCAGCCACCTTTTTAACTGCATTCTCTTCATTTGTCGCAAATGTGAAAGCGTGTGAAGGTCTGCAATAAGGTCTTGAAACTCTATAAAAATTAACTACACCTAACAATGTATATAATTCAGGCTTTGTTTCTGTTTCTTTATTTTCTAATTGCTTATTCATAATTCTGTTTTTATTTATTAATATTTAGCTTAATTCACGCCCGAAATCATATACTAAACGTTATGCTTAATTAGTTTCGCGGTTCCTTTTTCTTAACTCTTTTAACGCCTCGTACTTCGCTCTTCTGTTAATCTTTAGCCCGAAAAAAGTTCTTTGGTTTAAGTTTGTTACTATAATTTCGAGGTGGTTAGTGTCACATTTTTTAATACCGTACTTATACCACACATAGTTTTTGTAGGCGTTTTTGCTGTTATAGTATAGTTTTTCAAAGGGGAGTAGTATTTTTAATATTAGGTAGTAAATCCAAAATAAAGGGTTGGTATAAATAAAGAATCTTTCCATAGTTAAATAAGCATAACATGTATTATGATGCCATGCAATTAAGTTCTTAGCCGTTAATCAAATTCACAACAAGCACGGCACATACACTTGTCATTAGGTTTAATTACACATACTTATATTTTCGGTATTATTGTAAAAAACATCCAACGCTTTCTCTTGTAGTAAAGCTTTTCCCCAATGAGTAAATTCAATTTCTTCACTATCTCCACCGTAAACAGTTTTTACAGCTAATAAATCACCATCAATGGCATAGTATTTTATTTTTCCATTATCACCCTCTTCTCCATCAACTACGTTAAATTCTGTCATATCAACCTTATAGTTAATATCTTCAATATCACAAGGCACTCTTAGTCCTATTTCATTACAAAACTCTTCTAATAAATTCATATCTTTTTATTTTAATCATTACTATTAAAAACTAAACCTAACAAACTTTATATGTCATAGCGAAAAGCTACGCCACATACAGTAGTCATTACAAAAACAAAACCGACACCCTAAATCTTCCCCAATACAACACTCCAACCCTCTCATACCTAAAAGCGGCAGCTAAAAACCTATTTCGACTTAACTGGTCGTTTTTATTGTATGTGTCTTCTATTATCTGTAGTTGTTTTTGTTTTATACTTCTTTGTCTTAGGTAGTTTCTCATTACAAGAGGTTTTTATAAATCGCTATAAACTCGTTCCTTTTTTCAATTACAAACTTTGACTTTTCTAAAAGCATTTCCTCAAACCCATCTAATTTATCAATAGTGTTTTCTATACATCTTTTGTCTGGAGAGATTGGATAAGTAACCCCGTTATCACTCATGTAATTAGTTTCTACTAAATAAGCGCAAACCTTCCATTTCGGTCTATCATAGATAAACATATACATTTGTGCTTGCCAATATTGCTGGTTACTTACACCCTCCGTTAAATACTCTAACCACTTTTCAAGACTTGTAGGACATTTAAAATCCACCCCATAGTTTTCAGTTAAGCAATCACCAGATCCGCCAAACTCTCCTTTTTTAACAAATTCAGGCTTGATTGCTTTTTTGTCTATATTTTCAAGAAACCACTCCATCGCTACAACTTCACCCATATGACCGTGCTCCATTTGCCATGTCGTGGCGTTGTCAGAGTATTTAAAAACTCTTTCTTTAGCTAATAACTTAGCGTATGTTAACTGTCCTTTTTCCGCGCTCCTTTTAGGGAACAGAACGTGGCAAGGTGAACCTGTTATTAAACCCCTTCTCTCTTCACTTAATCCGTTCTCCATTATGCTTTTATTCTTAATGCGTCCAAAACCTCACCAAATGCCTTAACCTTTGCCACGTAAACAGTTATTTTCTTATCCTTCCACTCCTCTATGTATGGTGTATCAAATTTCTTTTGTATTATCTTCATGTTTGTTTTATTTAATATCATTGGTTTTTTAGCTCCAACAAAATAACATACTACACACTCTTCTTCACCGTCTTTGTTTTTTACAATCTCTTTTTTAACATCGCTAATAGTAACATTTATTTCCTTTAGTGGAAGGATGTCATGCGCCCCAACATATTTAGGATTAGTTAATTTCTTCCAATGTGTTTTTTCTTCACTCATAATTTATTTTTATTTAGGCAATACCTACTGTGGATTTAACGTTAAATAACATTATCATACATTTTATTAAAACCATCCTCAAAACCCTTATCATATGCGTCATCTACCTGCTTCTCTGTAAACGATTTTACACCACTATCTGTAGATAATGATTCCCCTTGCTCTATTGATTCAAGCTCATCCTCTAAATCAATTAACCGACTCCTTTTAGCATCACCATCAGCAACCAAATTATTTAAGTCGACCATGTATAGTTTTAATATCTCTTCTTTTGTCATCACTTCTAATCGTTTAAATTACTGTATAACTCATCAACCGTATCGAGGTACATGCTTATCACTATTTCTGCGTTCCCTATGTTTTTAAAATTCATTTCTTCGTAAACCCTTACATCTACCTCTTTATCTCCATCTTCATCCGTATAGCAAATCTCTTTGTAGAAGTCTTTGTAGTTAATTTCAATGTGATCCGTTATCTCTTGTATTTCTATATAAAAAATTAACTTCTCTAAAAAACAAATAGCAATACACGGCTTAGAGTAATCATTGAACTCAATATTTAAATCACGGCTCTCTAAAAGCTCTTTCCAATTATTTTTAGTTATGCAACTGTAGATCTTCATAATGTTTTTTTTGTTTTCCTTTGATTATAAAGGTAAAAGAAATTTAATTAAAAGCACTATAAATAGGTAAAAAAGTTTTTACTAATAATAAATATCTAACAAGTCATTGAAAAATGTACGAGCCTCTCTGCCGTCCTTAAAATCCTTAATCAGGTCTTTATATTCCCTATTGATCTTGCGCACCTTAGTGAGTGCTTCAAACACTTCTTGACCACTTAGTTTTATTAATTGATAGTCTAATTTTAAAGAGTGTTTAACATAATCAAAATACTCTAAGCTGTAACGGGTTTTTAACCCTTCTTCATAACCCGTTTTATGGTTGGTGTTGTGCTTATTGCAGTACATTGTTGAGGCGTGTATATTATGTAGGTTGAAGCGTATCGTTTCATGGCTTCCTACATTGTTAAAATGCGCTCCATTTACCGTTTTGCCTCCTAGGTGATAATCTAAAACACGTTCGCAATCGATACAAGTGTAATTAAAATGACTATCTATATTTCTAGCCAGCTTGTTTATTTCTGCTTGCAAAGTTCCTTTGTATTCTGTCTTTTTAACCTCAACACGGATAACCTTTTTCCTTTTGCCCCACTCTTTTTGTCTAACCTCGTTTTTGTGTTCAATCATACATTTTGGAGTTTCGCAAGTCTTTTGATTAAAGAATCTGGCTTTGAATTTATCCTTACATATTTTACACCTTGGCATTTTATAATAATTTTATTAAAGCGTTATAATATCTTTCTGCAACTAAACCAGCACCTAATTTATTATAATGAACCCCGTCCGATAAATGAACATCTTTGAAACCTGAGTATATATCTATACTTATTATTCTTTCATCTGATTTAGCCAGTTCATACACAAATTTATTAAGGCGTTCAAAAGTATTTTCTAAATCATCCGTCATCAAATCACTACTACAGGTAGCGGGCTGCTCTATAATTATTATTGATTTATTATTGTGCGAGTGAATTATTTTAATAATACTTTTTATATTATTAACCCCCTTGTTAAAGTCTTGTTTAGATAAAATATCATTCCCCAAAGGAGAGCTAAACAACACAATGTCAGGCGCGCCAGATACACTAATCCAGTTATTAATGTTTTTTAATATTCGTGTAGAAGTGTAGCCTTTGTGCCCTTCGTGATCTCTGTCAAAATCATAATTTACATAATCTGAATTATCATAATTAGAGCCTATAAAATCAACACTATACCCGCCTCTTTTTAGATTGGTCCATAAATCATATCTAAAACTTTCGAACATAGGTCTATTACCCTCTACCCTTGAAGCTCCTAAACACATTATTTTAGTGCATGGGTTTTTCTGGTCTTCCCTCTCACAAGAGAAAAAAAGACCAGCTATTAAAATAAATATTAAACCCTTTCGATTTTCCCCGCGTCTAAATTAGTGAAATAATTAGTTTTACCTTCCTTCTCCCATTCAGTACCTTTAATACTGAAAGATACTTTTACATCATTACCCTCATAAAGATCATCTATTAGGCTTGTTCTATCTTGCGTAAGCTGGAACTTAACCTTATTAATAAACACCTTCCCCCCGTTGTTGTCTTCTTGTTCAACTACAAATTCTCTTTTCTTGAACTTTTCACTCACTTGAATAGTTTCTGATTTAACTATTAGCTTTCCTATTAACTCGTAACTCATGTTTTTTTATTAAATTATTGTTTATTTCCCATTTACAAACATACCACAATTAAACCATTTTAAACCTCAAAAACAAACTTTTGGTATATTTAGGTACACATACCGAATTGTTATGCATTAATACTACCACTCGATAGAATTATACTTACTATCTATTTTAGAGTGTAATGCGTTTGATACTTCCATCTTATTTCCAAGTGCCTCGTTTGAACATTCAGCCGCAAAGGAGGTTGCTACGTGTCTAGCATACATTTGCAGTAATTGCTCTTCTGTTATTTCACTTGTAGAGTTTCTATTTATAAACTCCTTTGCTGTTTGTAATTGGTAAAT
>TARA_R110000764_G_scaffold39431_6_pt1 | contig 14355 bp, 12 predicted proteins | sample TARA_R110000764 | Tara Oceans TARA_R110000764 (sample SAMEA4398111) | marine metagenome | biome: Polar Biome; feature: [SRF] surface water layer (ENVO:00010504); material: water (ENVO:00002006), including particulate matter (ENVO:01000060) such as... | depth 5 m | reverse complement strand
AATCAGCCTTGTTGTTGATTGTAGTTAGCATGGCGGTTGGCGAATGGTTAGCACCTCAAGGTGAAGCCGCTGCGCGTCAAGTGCGTGCTCAAGCTATTTCAGGTGGTAGTTTGATCTCATCAACAGCTGGAACTTGGGCCAAAGATGGCGACTATTTTGTCCATATTGGTGAAGTACAAGATCAAGGTTCTTTAAAAGATGTGCAAATCTACCGATTTAATGAACAACTTAAGCTGTCAAGCTGGGTATCGGCGAGTAGTGCCGTTTATCAGAAAAATGCTTGGCAATTACGTGATGTGATTGAAACTAAAATTAGCGCAAAAGAAATTACTAAAGAAAGCCAAGACGTAATGTCTTGGAGTTCAACTTTAACACCAGACAAATTAGGCGTGGTAACGGTAAAACCAGAATCTTTATCACTGAGAGGGTTAAGTGATTATTTAGATTATCTTGATGCCAACAAACAAGATAAGAGTCGGTATTTACTCGCGTTTTGGCGTAAAATAGCACAACCCATTACCTTAGCTGTAATGCTTTTGGTGGCGTTATCTTTTATCTTTGGCCCATTGCGCTCGGTCTCTATGGGAGCAAGAATTATGATGGGTGTGGCAACAGGAATTTTATTCTTTATTGTTAATGAAGTGCTTGGCTCGCTGAGTTTAGTGTATCAGCTGCCCGCTATTTTTGGTGCTTTTATGCCCAGCATTATTTTTGTCAGTGTTGCTCTTTATTTAATGAATAGGCGGGCAAGTTAGCAAAGTTAGATAACTATATACTCAAACATCAAGATGAATATTGTGCCTATTCCTCTTGATGTTAAACAACCTCTTAATGACAAATTATTAAAGCCTGCCACGATTTGCTTCAAGGGTTAACAACACCACTTCAGTATTGGTAAGTCTATCTTGAAGGCTCAATTTATGCTTTCTATCAACTAAAACAGTAAAATTACCCAAGCCAAATAATGTTGGGAATAAACGTTTTAAAGCCGTTGTCTTGGTTATTAAACTACCATCTTGGTTTTGAACTTTTAATCGCCAAGCTTTCATTCCTAGCGTTTGACCGCTCTTAGACCAAAACCATATAAAAAATAAAGAAACCCAGCCCAGTTTCCAAAGCTCATTTGGCCAGAGTAACCACGGAGTGTTTCTTATGGTATCGCTTAAGTGCTGATAACCTTGCAAGTCAAAAACACCAAAATGAACCATAAGTGAAATAATTAAAAATGAAGCTGCGCCAGCTGTCATGTAAACAGCAACCGCGATTAATGCGTCATAAAGCCATGAAGCCAAACGGCGACGAAAACCTGCCCGAGGAAAATGTGAACTAGAAGTTAATGACATAGCTATATCAATAGAAAAATTTGCGCTAGTCTAACAAAAGGCATATAAAAGTATAAGTAAGTGAGCATAATATTTAATTTTCATCCAATTTTAGCTAGCGGATATGAGTTATTAAGTGCGAGCAAAAACAAGGTGCTTAATGATGACTTTATATGAAAACAATAGCTCATTGGAGTTAACAATCGAGGACAACCTTATCTTGATTGAAGCACAAGGCCCTTGGAATATTCAGTACCTAGCTTATTTACACAAGCAGTTGATATGGGCAGTCAAACAAGTTGACCAGCGTAATTATGGTGTATTATTAACACTTAAAGGCGAGGCTATAACTGTAGAAGAGGGCTTAGAGTATCATCTGAATTTCATTCGTAAGAGTAATACAAAAGCCGTAGCTTTAAACCTAGGTTATTGCACAACATCGCTATTAACAGAAAACTTATTTTCTAAAATATATCGTGCGGCTGGTTTTAATCATGCCTTTTTTGATAATGCATTTGACGCAAGAGTTTGGCTGGATAAACAACTGGCCTCTACTTAGATTATTGCATCATGAACAAATAAACAGCACTCAGGCGATAATAAAAGAAAAACTATTGCCAAAGGAGTTATTTTTCGTATAATGCCTGCCTCTTCAGGATGTTTACGATGTAGACATGCTAAAGAAAGTTATAGAAAAAGAATGCCAGCGTGATGAAATTGGTATACATGGGGGATTCAAAATCCCCTGTCGAAAGACGTGTCGGTTCGAGTCCGACCGCTGGTACCATTCTTCCCCCTTTATTTTAAAGGGCTATAACAAATAAGCCGACTTTTTAAGTCGGTTTTTTTGTGCCTGAAATTCGATGAACTTCTCATCTAGATAGCAAAAGGTGATACTTTTACTACACCAATAGGGGCAGTACGTAAGTTTAAGCAAAAAGGACAAGGCGATTGTATTTTGTATATTACACGCAGAAATGATCACCCTAAAGCGCCAAAGTTTATTTAACTGAGTAGACTTTACTATTGTCATTTGATGTAGTTGTTAACGTTTAGTTTATAAATGATTCAAAAGCCCTGATTCGAAAGCGTTGGGGCTTTGTTATGTCTGAAAGATTATATTAAAATAGTTAACTCATGATCCGCTATAATACGCGTGTTTATCAAATGATATTAAAAAGGCTTATACATGGCAGCTACTGCGCACGCACTTCACATATTGGTTAAGCACAAAGAAATTGCAGAAGATATTATTAAGCAGTTGGGTAAAGGAGCGAAGTTTCAAACCTTGGCTAAAAAGTATTCGACATGTCCGTCTGGTAAAAAGGGCGGTGATTTAGGTGAGTTTAAACGAGGTCAAATGGTACCTCAGTTTGATAAAATAGCATTTAAAGGGGCTATATTAGAACCCCACTTAGTTAAAACTAAATTTGGTTGGCATGTCATTAAAGTGCTTTATCGAACCTAATTTACAACGCGTGTTTATTAATTCGAGCTAAATTTAAGCGCTTCTTTATGCTGATAAAATACATAGGGTAGATTATCATTTTTAGCTTGATACATGGCAGTATCAGCACTTTTAATCAGTGCAGAAGTATCTTCGCCATGATCAGGGTAAAAGGCAATACCTATGCTGACACTTGTTTTTATTAAATGCCCACCAATCAACACGGGCTTTTCGAATAAAGCACTTATTTTCTCTGCTATAGTGGCACTGATTTCTGCAGACTCTTGAGATTTAGCATCTAAGTGCACAATAAATTCATCACCTGCAAAACGGGCTAACATGTCAGATGAACGTAAGCCAGAGCGTAGAGTTTTTGCAATATGTTGAAGCAGCAAATCACCAACATCATGCCCTAAGGTGTCATTGACTTGTTTAAAGTTGTTTACGTCCATAAACATAACTGTTTCGGTTCGCTTCCAACGAGAGGCACGTACGAGCCAAGGTCTTAAATAATTATTAAATGCACGTCGGTTATGTAAGCCGGTTAATTCATCTTTATTAGCTAATTGATATAAATGTCTTTCAAATGCTTTGCGCTCAATGGAAGACAGTATAGCTAAGCCTAGCTGGCGGCTATTGTAGTTAGATTTAATAATATATTCTTGAGCACCACCACGAATTGCTTCCAATGCCGTATTAGTATCATCAAGACCACTTAACACAACGATAGGTGAATCGGGACTCAGTTCTTTAATTTCTCGAAGATTTTCTAAACCTTGATCATCGCCTAGGTTTAAGTCTAACAAGATCACGTCGAAATAAGATGTTTTAATGGTTAACAGCGCATCATCTATTGTATGGGCACGCGTTAAAGTGAAATTTCGCTCTTCAAACTCTTTAGCGCAATCGCGTTTAACTTGTATAGCGTCGCCATCGTCGTCTTCAATATGAAATATTCTCAGTGTTGATTGAGTCATATTTTTTTAATTATTCCTGATTTTTTATTATTATTATCAATTGGCTAACTAAGGTTACGCGTAAAACGTAATACCATAAAGCCAGTATTTATTAAATCAGCGTTATAGTATGCTATTTGGGGCATTATAAATAGGTTACAGGTGATTAGGACCTCTGTATGACTAAAATATTTCACGAGTAACTTAAATAAATGAGTAGTGGCTAATAGCTATCTATTAAGATTATAGCTTTGATTTAATATGCGCTTTAACTGTGCCCTTATCGGGTGTGAATTGCTTTCATCATATAGTAAACATATTTTAAACCAGTAATCGAAAGGACTAATTTATATCGAGCCTTATTTTTAGGCACTATTTATATTGAGTATGACAAGCTTAGTTTGGTTTTTTCGGCCATTTAAATATGAAAGTGCTACCTTTTCCTACTTCTGATTCAACTCTTATTGTGCCACCAAGTAATTCAATATGCCTCCGGACAATAGAAAGCCCCATGCCACTGCCTTCAACTTGGTCACGTGGTTTAAGTGTTTGCAGCATTTCAAATATTCGTTGATGGTATATTGGAGCAATGCCAGGGCCGTCGTCTTTAACACTAACGGCATATTGAAGATTACTTTCTATTATATCAATTTCGATTAAGCCATTCTCTTTATCATGATGTTTGATAGCATTATCTATAAGGTTTAATAAAATTAGCTGTAATGGAATTTTATTAACCTTAAGCGGTAAAAACTCCTTGTTAACAATCATGCGAAAACCATCAGGCATAGAAGCTAATAAGGTTATATCTTGAATGAGTTCATCGCCACTGATCATTTCATCGTAGCTTTTTTCAGGTTTAAGGCCTATGCGAGAATATTCTAGAAGATCTTTTAGTAGTTTTTCCATTCTATGAATTCGGCTACGCAAAAGTAACAAGTTTTCTTTGCTGCTGTTATCTAAACGTTCACCTAAATCTTCTTCTAGCCAATGTGAAATGTTTTCAATTACCCGCAGAGGCGCTTTTAAATCATGTGAGGCAATATAGATTAAGTTGTCTAATTCACTATTATTTTTTTCAAGTGCTTTAATTAAGTATTCACGCTCAAAATATATTGCTTTGCTGTGGGTTATATCATTCATACCACCAATCATTTGTATTGCTTTGCCGCTGTTATTAAATCGTGCTTGTCCTTTTGAATGAAACCAATACCAAGATTCATCTTTCGCTTTCATGCGAAACTCAACATTATAAGGTGTGTTATTTACTATGTGACTATTGAGCGCGTTGAGGGTGTTATCTTTATCTTCAGGGTGCAGCTGTTTAATCCACTCATCAAAAGTATGATGCTTTTTATCAAACTCAATACCAAGTTGGTCAAGCAAACTACCAGAAAAACTTAAGGTATTAGCGGTTATATTCCAGTGCCATATAATGTCAGCACAACCGTCTAAGGCTAGCAGTTCTGCATTTATAGATGATTTTTCTTGGGTATTTTTTTGCAAATAAAGTACTACAGCGAAAAAGCATACTAACACTGCTGAAAATAGGCTAAAGCCAATTAATAAAAAATCAAATACAGTACCGTTATTTAGCATCGAAAAAAAATGGGGTGGTGGTATTAACTTGCTACTGTTAATAAAAAAGCCAGCTAAAATGAAGGCGACAAGTAAAAAAGCATATAAAGCAGCAAAAATTATAAATGGTTTGTTAGTTGATTTTATTGTCATTTTTATCCACTTTCGAAGGCTCATTTTAAATAGTAGAGTTTTTAGCTCTGAAAATACAATACTAAATTTAAAATGGGGATCCTTTTCTTTTAACACGCTGCTAAATTTCACTAAAAATTTATAAGCACTTGAGTAAGCCATTTAACTAACATTGTTTTGTCTTCAAAAGCAGCTAAACTTTGTTGTGATAATTAAAACTAAATGTGGCGACTTTGGGTTTGCTTTATCAGCATCAGGCACGTTATTGATTGCTACCTAATAAGTTATTTACTCTCTATGAAGTCATACACCAAATGGTGCTATAGCGAGTTAGGTGGAAATTAGCTCATTAACTGCTTTAAAAGCATCACTCTTCATTGGCTGTACCTCTCCTCATTTTTATAATTGCTCTAGCATAACTGCAAGTAACATCTTTAATAAGGATAACTCCGATGTTTCCAGAATATATTGTGCTCCATACAGCTGCTTTTACTGGCAAAAATTGTGACCGAGATATGATTGACCAATGGCATAAAGCACGAAATTGGTCAGGTATTGGCTATCATTTTGTGATTTTAAATGACCAGCATGACCTCAAAACCGACGGTGAAATTGAAATAGGTCGATTAACCAATAAAGCGGGTGCGCATGCTTTAGGATTAAATAGCCGTTCTTTAGGTATCTGCTGTATTGGTCACGGTGATAAATTTGATTTTACACTTGCTCAATATAAAAGCCTTTATGGCTTAATAGAACAGTTGATGACAGAGTTTTCAATACCGTTGGATAAAGTTATTGGTCATCGAGAGTTAAATGAATTAGCGAAAAATAATATTATTTCATCGCGTTATAGAACCAGTAAATCTTGTCCTGGGTCTAAAATAGATATGGACGCTATTCGTAATACATTATCTCAAAGTCACTCGTTGGTGAAAGATGAAAAAGCAGAAATTGATCTACAGAGTAAATTAGCGATGAATAATGCCATTGCCACTCTGCAAAAATACCGAGGTCAATTTCCTAATGCCCAAGATGAACTTGATGAGTTTATTAACCATCCTGAAATTATTTCAATGACCCGGTAATTATTATTGTTCCGCGTTTAACTTAACTTAAGTTAAACGCGCTTGCATAGCTTGAGCTGCGATAATGGGGTGCTTAGCTTCGGTGATAGCGGTAACAACTGCGATCGCATTCACTCCTGTGCTCCATACCTGTTCTAGTCGTTGTTGGCTAATTCCACCAATGGCGACTACAGGAATAGTATCTGCTAGTGCCAAAATTTGCGTTAAGTTCGTTAATCCTTGAATTTGGCCTGTCATATTTTTGGTTTTTGTTGGGAAAATAGCACCAATAGCAAGATAAGAAGGCTGTAGTTGCTTTGCTAATAAAAACTCATAACAGCCATGAGTACTGATACCCAAACGTAAACCCGCTTTAGCAATAGCGCTTAAATCTGCACAGTTCAGATCTTCTTGGCCGATATGAACGCCATATGCCCCGTATTTAATAGCAAGTTGCCAATGATCATTAATAAATAGCCGACAATTATAATCACGGGCCATTGCCACTGCTTTAGCTATCAGTGGTTCTACTACATCTAGATCGTTATTTTTAATACGCAGTTGAATAATATTTAGATTCAAAGGTAATAATCGCTCGAGCCAAGTCAGAGAATCTATTACAGGGTAAAGGCCAAGCTTTTCTACATCGGCTAAATTGAGTGACTTGAAACAAGGTGATGACTGAAACCGCCGATAAAGTGGGCTGACAATGACTGGGAAGTCAGCTGGTTTTAAAGGCCACATACCTTGCTCAAATGCACCGTAATAGCGATTTATTTCACTTTTATTATTGATGTTGGCGTTACTTATTTCAGTCCTTAATGATAAGCCTTGATTAATAAACGCTTTAGTCAGTGTGAAGGCATCACGCAATAAATAACCATGCGCTAGAAAGCTCGCTAGTGCACTGGCAAAGCTGCAACCACCGCCATGACTATAATTTGTATCAAGTTTAGGTGATTGCAAAGTGAATAACTGGGTTTTAGTTATAGTTTCACTCGGTGTAGAGCTTAAGTTTTGTAAGCATATATCAGTGCAATATGTTTTAGCGATACTCGATATTTCAGCGGTCGCATGTCCGCCTTTAATGATCACCGCGCTACAACCTAAAAGTAAAATGTTTTCCGCCATGTTAAGTGCATTGTAATTGGATACTTTTTCGTGAATGGCATTTAATTGCTTCGCTTCAAAAACGTTTGGTGTGATGACATCAATTAGTGGGAGTAGTGATACTAAGTTGGTGGCCGATAATGTTGTTAAGCTATCACCGACACTCGCTTGACCAACAGGATCATAAACCACAAGTAAGTCAGGCAATTGCGCTTTAAGTGACAATAGTAATGCGACAAGCCAATTGATTTGCTTGCCGTTAGCAATTAAGCCTATTTTTATTACAGCTGGCGGCTTATCAATACGTAGAGCTTGTGCTTGCTCGGCTAAAATTTTCACATCAATGGGATTAATCGAGCTTACTCGTTTGGAGTTTTGTACGGTATTGGCGGTAATTAAATGGCAGACCTCAACCTTGAGACTATGACCGGTTTTAATATCAGCAGCAATTCCCGCACCTCCTGAGCAGTCGGCACCTGAAATGCTCCAAATTATTGGCTTTTTTGTTAACTTGCTGGCGAGAAACGAAGAGTTTATGGTCATTACATATGTTCCGGTTGATGCCAAAAAGGCGTATCTAGCGTTGGCGTGCTCGGGTGAGCGGTCTGGCGCTCAGGCATGGTTCCGGCGATATATGCAGATTCTCCTGCTGAAACTGCTCTTGCGAAAGCTTTTGCCATCAGTATCGGATTATCGGCAAGGGCAATGGCGCTATTAAGTAGCACGCCGTCATAGCCCATTTCCATGGCAATACAGGCATCTGAGGGTTTACCAATGCCAGCATCGAGTATCAATGTCGCTTCCGGTAATCGTTGGCGAATAGTGGCCAAGTTATATGGGTTCATTAAGCCTTTACCTGTGCCAATTGGTGAGGCCCACGGCATGATTACTTGGCAACCTAGTGCATATAAACGTTGGCAAATGACTAAGTCATCGGTGCAATAAGGTAAAACCTTGAAGCCATCCGCAAGGAGCTCTTCGGTAGCGATCAGCAACTCTACTGGATCAGGTTGTAAATTGTAATCATCGCCAATGACTTCAAGCTTTATCCACTGGGTTTGAAATAACTCTCGGCTCATTTTAGCTAAGGTTATCGCTTCTTTAGCACTTTTACAGCCTGCTGTATTTGGTAGCAAAAAGCCTTGGTTCTGTTGAACGGTTTCTTGAATGTAACGCCAAATTTTATCACCTGACTTGGCTAGTGGGTTTTGACGTTTTAGAGATAAAGTCACCACTTGTGAACCGCTGGCTACAATGGCTTGTTTCATCACTTCAGGTGATGGGTAAAGCGCAGAGCCAATTAATAAACGACTATTTAGCGGTTGACCATAAATGTTAAATGACATGCCTTAACCTCCTACAATTGGGAAAAGTACATCAATACTGTCGTTATCGCTCACAAAGGTATTTTGGTATTCATCTCGACCAACAAAGTCCCCATTAAGCGCTAGCGCAAAGCTTTGCTGTTGCTGTTTTTTAGGTAATGTTTTTGTTAATACCGCTTCGATACTATTTTGCTCTGAACTGTTAGGCAGCTCAAAAGCGTTACCATTAATATATATTTTCATTGTTATCTCCTCTATTCGCAGAAATGTTAATGCGATTGCAGTTGTGCTTTAACAAGAAACATTGCTCATAGATTGGCAAACCGGTAACCAATGAGCATATTGATAATTATCAACAGACTTTTTCTGCTTTAGCATTATATTGTCGACATGCTCTACTACTTGAGCAAGCACTACTGGGGCAATTAAGAAGCCATGACGGTATAAGCCATTGACTTGTATTAGGGCATTATGCGACATGATTTTTGGTTGATTGTCGCTAAAAGCCGGACGTAGTTGGCTAATATGTTGACGAATATTAGCTTCAGCAAAACCCGGATGAACACTATAAGCTGCACTAAGTAACTCCATGGCTGAGCGCACTGTCATGGGCGCGGTGTCATCACTTTCAATTTCTGTCGCTCCAACGACAAAATGGCCTTTACCCTTGGGTGCTATATAAATTTGATAGCGCGGATGCATGAGTCTAATCGGTCGTGAAAGATTAACTTCAGTGCTGAAAAGTTGAAAAATTTCACCACGAACAGCTCGTAAATCTTTAAGTTCAGCACTGAGTTGATTATTGCGTTTAGTCGATTTTTTTGCGCCAACTCCCCGACAGTCAATGGCAAGGTCGAACAGCTGACATTGGCTGCTATTACCACAAGTTTGAAAGCGAATATCACAGCCAGCACTAAAACTGTCTGTTTTTATGGCAATAACTTCAGACTCGCTGTGCCATTTAACGCCTTCATCGATTAATTGCTGACATAAAGCGAGCAGTAATTTTCGATTACCAATTTGGCCTTCCTCTGGTAAATATAATGCTTGTGAGAATTTATGGGCAAGTTCTGGCTCTAGTGCCGAAAGCTCGGTTCTATTAAGCTTTTGTTGTGTATGGTTTGGATAATTATTCGCAAGAAATCGCGTTAATCTTTGGTAGTCAGCTATGTCTTGTTCATGACTAACAACGAGTGAGCCTGTTTGCTGAAAAAAATTATAACCAGACAATGTGCTAAGCAATTTTGGCCATAGCGGTAAAGCAGCAAAACCCATTTCAACAATGTTGGCAGGGCTATGCATAGCTTCGCCAAGCGGTGTTAATAAACCGGCGGCGGCATAAGCCGCACTTTGCTGAGCGTTTTTTTTGTCTTTATCGAATAGCGTTACTTGGTAGCCTTGTCGATTTAACGACAAGGCTACCAAGCGGCCCATTAGGCCGGCGCCTATAATAGCGATGGTTGGCATAGTTAAGCTAAATTGCGCTATTGGCTAAACGATTTTGTAACGGGATGATAAAGCTCGCTGCCGCTGGCTTTAAACTCGACAGATTTTTCTGCCATGCCTTGTGCTGAAATGCTGATAGTTTCATCAAGTAGTTTGATTTCAATGCTCTGTTCAGTGTTTGCAGCATTGTTTAGGCCTGCCGCATAGTCTCGCACTTCTTGCGATATTTTCATCGAGCAAAACTTAGGGCCACACATCGAACAAAAATGCGCGACTTTACCTGACTCTTGTGGCAATGTTTCATCGTGATAAGCACGTGCTTTTTCAGGATCTAAACCAATATTAAATTGATCATACCAACGAAACTCAAAACGAGCTTTTGACATGGCATTGTCACGGATCTGTGCGCCCGGATGACCTTTGGCTAAATCACCAGCATGAGCCGCGATTTTATAAGTCATCAAGCCCTCTTTTACATCTTCTTTGTTTGGTAAACCTAAATGCTCTTTTGGCGTTACATAACAAAGCATGGCGCAACCATACCAACCTATATTCGCGGCGCCAATACCTGATGTAATGTGATCATAGCCAGGTGCAATATCTGTCGTCAGTGGCCCTAAAGTATAAAAAGGCGCTTCACCACAATGCTTGAGTTGTTCAGCCATATTTTTTTGAATCATATGCAGTGGCACGTGACCTGGACCTTCAATAATGGTTTGAACGTCATGCTTCCATGCTATTTTTGTTAACTCACCTAAAGTGCGTAATTCAGAAAATTGTGCTTCATCATTGGCATCGGCAATTGAACCCGGACGTAAGCCATCTCCTAGAGAAAATGAAACATCGTAGGCTTTTAATATTTCACAAATATCTTCAAAATGGGTGTAAAGAAAGTTTTCTTGATGATGTGCTAAGCACCATTTTGCCATGATTGAACCGCCGCGGGAGACAATGCCAGTCAAGCGTTTAGCGGTCATCGGGACATATCTTAATAATACGCCCGCATGAATAGTAAAGTAGTCAACACCTTGTTCTGCTTGTTCAATTAAAGTATCTCGAAATATTTCCCATGTAAGGTCTTCAGCGATACCATTAACTTTTTCTAATGCTTGATAAATAGGCACGGTGCCAATGGGAACCGGAGAGTTGCGAATGATCCACTCTCGGGTTTCATGAATATAACGACCAGTCGAAAGATCCATCACAGTGTCTGCTCCCCATTTTGTTGACCAAACGAGTTTTTCTACTTCTTCTTCGATAGAGGAGGTAACGGCAGAGTTACCGATATTAGCGTTGACTTTAATCAAGAAGTTTCGGCCGATTATCATGGGTTCCACTTCTGGGTGATTAATATTGACAGGAATAATCGCACGACCTCTAGCGACTTCTTCGCGAACAAACTCTGGCGTAATTGTTTCTGGAATACTGGCGCCAAATGACTGACCATGGTGCTGTTGCAGTAACATTTCGTCTTTAACTTCTTGTCTTTTCATATTCTCACGAATGGCAATATATTCCATTTCTGGCGTAATAATGCCTTGGCGTGCGTAATGCATTTGTGTAACGTTTTTACCTTTTTTGGCTTTACGCACTTTGGGTAAATGTTCAAAGCGAATATGGTCCAGACCTTCATCCGCTAAGCGCTGTTGGCTATATGTTGACGTTTTTCCTTGCAAGAACTCAACATCGTTACGTGACTCAATCCAGCTATCACGTAAGCGAGGTATTCCTCTATGCACATCTATATTGACGGTGTCATCGGTATAAAACCCTGAGGTATCGTAGACACATAATGGTTGGTTTTTCTCATAGCTAGGATTGTCTTGATTACCATTAATTAAGGTGTCAGATAACGAAATTTCACGCATGCCCACACGGATATCGTGAATTTCACCCGCAACGTAAACTTTGTTGGAATTTGGAAAAGATTGATCGGCAACGTTTTTTAAAAATTGTGTTGCTTGGTTTCGACGCTCGCGTCTTGATATTGAACTCATGTTCTCTCACCTGTTTTTATAAAATAAAAGTTAGGCGGAGCTTTATGGGGTAGTAACGAGGAATAGCACTTAACGCAAAATATACTCGCGTTAAATGCTACTACTTGTTCCCTTCGCAGATGTTAATCTAATCAGGTTCTACGGATCCCGCTTTCGCGATCTCAGCCCTTTGGCACTCCGACAAGTCAAACGTTTAAGTTTTTTAATATGCTTAAACGTGGCTAGATTCTAGCCTGATGATTTATTGATAAGCAACCGTTATTTTATTTTTATTATGATTAGTGGTTACCTAAGTTATTGAAAATAAGTATATCTGGCATGTTTTAAGCTGCTCAATAACAGGTTTTTTGCTTTTGGTTTATTCTTAATCAGCGAAAACGAACATAGCTTAATAATTATGAACTTTATCTAGTAATTACTAATAATATTGTAAATTAAGCGGAAAATTGTCGTACTATAGGCACACTGAGTAATGAACATTAAATGGAATGAATTTATGGCTGAATCTAGTCCCGAAAGCACCACTGATCAGGTTATAAAAACCTTAGATCCCGCAAGCTTACTTAAAAATGAAATTGACCAAGTCGGCCGGATTTACAATATTATTGTCGAATTTTTTACCAATTATAGTTTTCAACTTATTGGTGCGATAATCATTCTGATTATTGGTTTTCTTTTTGCGGGTAAAATAGCCAACATAGTACTCAGGTTATGTGAACGACATAAACTTGATGTTACCTTAAGTCGCTTTTTAGCGAACGCGAGTAAAATGCTGATTGTGGTGATGATTGGTATCATAGCCTTAGGTAAATTAGGTATTAGTGTTACCCCTTTTATTGCCGCTATTGGTGCTATTTCACTTGGTGCGGGTTTAGCACTGCAAGGGCTGTTATCTAATTATGCCGCGGGTTTTAATATTATCATTATCCGACCTTTTGTTGTTGGAGATACTATTGCCGTACAAGGCGTTCGAGGTTTAGTTAAAGAGGTACTTTTAGCCTATACCATTTTGACTGATGAAGATGATGTAGAAATTACTATTCCCAATAAGCATATTGTCGGTGAGGTTTTACATAACTCCAAACATGATTCGCTTTTAGAATTGAGTGTTGGCATAGATTATAGTGAAAATCCGTTAGAAGTTGTGGCAATGCTTGAAGATGCACTTGGTAAGCTAGATATCGTCAGTAAAGCCCGTAAGCCTTTGATTGGTATTGATGCCTTTGCTGATAGTTCAATTAATATAGCGGTGCGTTTATGGACGCCAACTGAAAATTTATATAGTTCGAAATATAAGGCCTATAAAGAAATTTATACCACGTTGGATAATGCCAATATTAAAATACCATTCCCACAACGTGATATTCACCTTATTAAAGATTTGGTTTAGCGCGTTGCTGTTTAGTCGTTACTAATTGTGGCATTAAATAAGGCGAGGCTAGATCGATATTTAGCTCAACATTGCCAAGTCAGTCGCAAAAGTGTGCGATTGATTTTGGCACAAAATAGGGTGTTGATTAACGGCGAAATTGCTCATGACGCTGATGAAATAATCGATACCTTTAGCCACATAATATTTGATGGTCAGGTAATCCAAGATAACCCTCCGTATTATATTATGCTTAATAAGCCAACAGGTGTGGTAAGTGCCACCCGTGATACTCAGCATAAAACAGTGATTGATTTACTTAGCTGCTCTTACAAAAGCGAACTGCATATTGTTGGTCGTCTTGATTTAAATACTTCAGGTTTAGTATTAATGACGAACGATAGCCGTTGGTCTGAACGTTTAACCTTACCTGAGAAGAAAGTAACCAAGCGCTATATGGTGACGTTAAAAAATAAACTTGATGAAGAGTACGTGCAGGCGTTTGCCAAGGGGATGTACTTTGCTTTTGAAGATATAACCACGAAGCCGGCAAAGTTAACCATTATTTCTGACTATCAAGCACAAGTTGAGCTTATTGAAGGGCGTTAT
>TARA_R110000764_G_scaffold43004_1_pt1 | contig 14358 bp, 20 predicted proteins | sample TARA_R110000764 | Tara Oceans TARA_R110000764 (sample SAMEA4398111) | marine metagenome | biome: Polar Biome; feature: [SRF] surface water layer (ENVO:00010504); material: water (ENVO:00002006), including particulate matter (ENVO:01000060) such as... | depth 5 m | reverse complement strand
AAACCTTGCTTTTCTGATAGTAGATTTAATTTTGAGTTTAATTCGATAATTTCTTTTTTATATGCTTCAGCTTGACTCATGGCGTGAGTATACCCTCGGCCACCTTTTGCCGCTAACGCTTCAACATCAGCTAGCTTCTTGCCTGTTGCTATTAATTCATTTCGGATGGTTGCCATTTCCGCCGCTGTTTCGTTTAGCTTTTGGAGTTTTAAATTACGGCTTAATCCCGAAAAGGCATTGCTTAGCTTAGTGACTTCATCCGCTGTTAATTTTGCTTTTGTTTTTGCTTCTTCCGCACCATCAGCGAAAGAAAATAGCGCAAGTCCTGCAATAACAGCAACGCCAAGTGGCCCACCTAAAAACGCCATTGATGCCCCTAATGCTCTTGTTGTTACCGCTGTTGCTGCTTGTGCTACTGCTAACCTTGCTGCTGAGGCTGTCACCGCTGTTTGTGCTGCGGATAATCTCCCGTTTGCTATGGCTAGCTTATCAACTGCTTTGGCTCTTATTACTGTGTTAACTGTACCTGATAACATTCTTTTAGCGGCTGCCTGCTCTTGTACGGCAAAACCTGCGGCAATTGTAGCTTGTTTTAACTCAGCCTTTGCTAATGTAACCTTTGCGGCAAAATTGGCTGATGTTGCTAACGTATTGCTGATAGTTGATGCGGTAGAAGATAACAAAGCGCCTGTGTATTTACCAATGGCGGCAATAACCACCACGTTTAATACTGAACCGATTGTTTCTAGGTTATCAGCGGTAGCAATTAAAGCATCACCTAAACCATCGACTGCGCCTGTTACGCTATCGCTTTCGCCAACGAACTTAATAAGTGAGTTAGTCGCGGCTTCTGTTTTTTGTGCAAATGTTTTTTGTGCTGTTGAAAAGTCTTTGTCTATTTTCTTTTTATAGCGCTCAAGCGAGTCAATTAAGATTTTAGACGTTATTTTACCTTCAGCGGCTAATGCCCTAAGTTGTCCGGCGGTCTTGCCTGTTGCCTTGCTGACAGCCTCCATGATTATTGGAGCTTGTTCTGCTATAGAATTGAATTCGTCACCACGTAAAGCACCACTAGCAAGTGCTTGGCCTAATTGTCGAATTGAACCGTTAGCCTCTTGTGTTGATGCGCCACTGATAACAAAGGCTTTGCTGATAGACTCGGTAATATTTAGAAGTCTATCTTGGCTGACATTTAAGTCACGCGTTGACCGTTCAAGTTTTGCGTACAATTCGACCGTGGACTCAACAGCCGTTCCGGTATTATTTGAACTCTCGAAAAGCTTATCTGTGACAATTCGCAATTGCTCACTATCAGCCGTTGCAAGTTTTAATTTGTTTGTTATTGATGTGAAAGAATCCGCGTAAGCAATAGCCTTGTGAGTTGCTACACCAAAAGCCGCTGATAAAGCTATGGTATTAAGATTTAACGATGAAGACCATTCATTGAATGATTTAGCGTTCTTCTTAAGATGCTTGTTGCTAGATTCTAGCTTTTTGTTTGTGCGCGAGACACCTTGTTCAAAACCCTTGGTATCTGCTGTAATTTTAACGCTTAAAGCGCCGATATCACTAGTAGCCATTATAAAACCTTAACCCCTTCATCTATTAGCTTTTGACGACGGATCATCATAGCCTCGAAATCATCTTCATGTATTCCGCCAACAACTTTAGGGCGTTTAGCTTCTACAATGCTATTTACTTCCGCTGGGGTCATGCTCCAATATTCAGAAGGCGAGATTTGAAACTCGCCTACTAATAATTGGTAAAGCATTTCCCAAGGGTATTCAGCAACAGTTTTGCTGACACCCTCACTATCTACGTATCTTTTTTTTTGCTAGGTGGGAAGAACGAAGCTAATAAATAGCTTAATAGCTCATTAGCTTCAACAATAGAGGTTGCACCATCGGAAAACATATCTGTATAAACGCCTTCCTGAGTGGTTTCGGCTCCCGCCTCGTTTAAGAGTATACTTATAAACTTCGCTACATGGCTGAAACGAATATCACCCGATAGTTGTCTTGATAGAAGTACACCCGCAGAAACTTGATCTTCTACGCGGTCGATGACCTCCATCGTCACGAGTAATTTATATTCTTTACCATGCCATTTTAGTTCAAGCTTTTTTCGCATACTCATCTTATTAAGTACCCGCTACGAATACAACAGGACCAGAAGCCGTAAAGCTTGCTTCATAAGTCATGATAGAATTCGATTCACCGGTATAACTTGGAGCACCTGTCATAGCTGCGTCAAATGTTAACGTTGAACCGTCAGGGTAAGTTTTAACGACTGCGAATATTTGGCTTGATGCAAAAAACGCTTTCATTAATTCTAAATTCTTAGTTAATCCTGAAACTGAAAATTCAGCACCTTTCAAGCCTGGTGTTGCTAAAAACTCGCTCCAACCACTAGCCGCGTCATCTGTAGTGTCTAACATTTCATTGCTGAATGCGATACCTTTTGAGGTCACACCAAGAACGGCTGAACCGCCTAATGTAAATGTAACTTCGCGCCCGATAATACCAATTCCTACTGACATAATGTAATTCCTCTATAATAGTTCAAAAAATAATTTATACTGTTGTACGCTGTTGCGTGTTAATCCATCAGGTTGAGTTGCTATCCTTCTGAAAGATTCCTCTATGCCTGATATACCATAGCTTATTGTATCAGGAAAATCATGCCGATGTAATGCTGTGTAAATTTCGCTCGCAAGGTCTGAAACTTCCTTACCTCCACGATAGCGACTAAACCCTACAATTTGTATGGTTGCAGAAAAACCCGACTTATCATCTACATCGTTATTGGCCGTTTCTAGATGGTCAACACGAACGTATGGATAAACTTGATTATCTTGTGGCACATGGTCATGCACTGGCACAACTAATTGTGTCGATAGTCTTGAATAAATAGCGGAATAAACTTCGTTCATTGTTTGGCCTTTTCAATTTGCGCTTTTACTGCGTCGGTCACTCGGTCTTTAAAGCTTCCAATTTCCGCGTTTAATGCCGGAACTAAAAACGGTCTATTGTGCACGGTTTCCAAAAAAAAACCATACTCTAAGTTAGTAAATACGTGAGCCACATGATCGCCGGTTGTGAATTTTATAGCGATTGAGTTTATTAATCTTCCTGTGTCAGTATTTGGAGCATCACCGGACTTTGAAGCAACGTGTGAATATGGTCTGCCTCCTGCTCGGTATCTTGTGACATATGTTCCGATTGAAGGGTTACGAATAGCAAGCTTTGCGTGTTTATCGACGGCAAAGGCTGTTTTGCGGATTGCTACGCTAACAGCCTTATCAGTATCAATAAGAAACTTATTGAGGTTATGTTTAAGTTCTTTAAGCCCTTTTACCACAAAAGCCATAACATTAACCCTTAAGTTGCATCGCCAAGAAAACCAACGATAACCACCCATATATCAGAATCCGCGACAGACTTCGGCGGTGAAATATTATAATACTTCCCGTCGTAAAATATTCGCATTGATGAGTCTATGCCTCCAACATATTCAAACTCGAACTTCTTTATGTCTTCAGACTTAATGCGGTCGTCTACAATTTTATCTTTAGTTGTCGCTGGAAAAACAAAGCCTTTAATAGTCGCAAAGGTAGACCAAGACACGGTGAATCCACCTTGACCGTCAGCCGTCTTAGTTTGCATTTCTACAACATAGGTTTTTAAAAAGCCTGTTTTTTCTTGCGCTCGCTTTACCCCTGCCTTAATTCGCTTCTTTATTTGCGTACTACTCATTAGCCTAAATACCCCATGCTTTCACGGTACAATCCACCACCATTTAAACCAGCGTTAGTATAAGGTTTCAAAACCCTAGATACGGCAGGCATTTGTGCAAGTGTTGGAGTGCTTGAGCCTGACTGATAAGTCTCTGAATAAGCGCCGTTACCTACGCTAAACCCTGCTAAGTTTGCGCTATCTTTTACGGCGTTAGTATCAACACCATCGTTAATAGAGAAAGACGCTAACATTTGAGCGTTTTTAAAGTCTTGTGGTATTAAGGTATTTGCTATCACCTGATCGTAAGCAATCATATAGTTTCTAGGCATGCACCCCGTTTGTGTTTGCGGTGCAACTCTACGCCCTTGTAGCTTATCTTCGTATGTAAAGTTGATAAAGTCATAAGCGTTCGCTAGGTTGGCCTCTCTGTCTGGCTGAGTAGCTGGTATGGAATAACCTTTAAGTTTTGCGTAAGCTTTATATTCTTCATCAGTAACCCATGAATTAGCATTAGCTACACCTGAACCATCTTCGATAATTAACTGGCTACCGATAGCTACAACGATTTGATCTGCATTGCCAAGCTCACGCGAGGTTATATCTGTTCCTAATACACTAGCGCCATCAAAGTAAGTGACAGTTGAAAAAACCTTTCCCACTTCTGATGTGGCTGATAGGTTTAATGATAATTCTGTAGCAGATGTAACGATAACAATTAAAGGATCGTTAGCTAATGAATAAGACTCAGCACCGAACTGAACCTGAATGTTAGTGGCTGAAGTTAAATTTATGCCGCCGAATACATAAACGACTAAATTATCTTTATTAGCTATAACTAAATTTTGTGACATAAAAAAAGCCTTATTAAATATATAAGGCTAGTTTAACATAATGAGGCTACATAAAAAAGAAGGCATAAAAAACCCCTAATTAAAGGGGTTTTTATTTAATATTCTTTCTTAACTTTGCGTTTCCGCTTAATTATAGGTTTCTCCTGCTCTACTGGAGCGAAACGACTATCGACTATTTTAAAGCCTTTAGCATTCCATTCTTTTTTGTCAGCAGTAGAGCATGGATGGTCTAAATATTTAATATCCATGCTCATTCACCTTATAAGTCAGCGTCAGCTACAGTTAATGTACCAAGAGAATGCTTAGTGCTTGTAACTGCAATATCCCAGTTAGTACCAGTAAATAACTCAGCATTTAATGGAGAAGCGCCGCCGTTAGCAACATCCCAAGCGTAACCCTTAAGGCTAAGGCCGAATGTATAATCAGCTTGCCAAGTGGTTTCGATACGAGTCTGACCGTTAGTGGTTTCCATGTTAGTGATAATATCACCAGAGTTAGAAACAACAATACCGCCAGCCGTAATAGATAAAACTTTAGTTTTGTTCGGAGTACCAGCAACATATAACGCTGGGATATCTGAAACAACCATTATTTTACCAAGGATACTAATAACAGTAACATTAGATGAAACAAATAACTGCTCGCCGTTAGCTAATGCTTTATCTTTTAATGACTCAGAACCGCTTGAGTGCATAACGTCACACACTAACATTCCTGACATATCACCAAACTTATAATGACCTTTGTTAAGCGCTTGCTGAGACAAACCAGCAGAAGCCGAAACGTCATTAACTAATGCAGCGATATTCTCAACAGCAGCAACACCACAACCTACAGCAGTATTTAACTGGTCAGCAAGTAAAGCATCTGAAAAGCCTTCAGCGATAACCATAATTGCAGCAGCAGGATTTTCCATCAAGTAAGAAATTTGACCAGGCTCAAAAGTAACTGGACCAAAGCCGCCTGCAACTTTAACGCCTACAAAATCACCTTGCGATAATTGAGTGGAAGCTTGAGCGCCGATAGCCGCATTACGATCAACGCGACGTTGTGCGCCTGAAATTGATTGAAAGAAGGCCTCTTTAGAATAGTTACCACGCCAAGCATTAGTATTTAATACAATCGCTCCGCCTGATGCTGCATTGAAAGCCTCTAGTTTCTGACCTAAAAGCTCGATAGTAGTTGTGTAGATCTCTGTGTCGTACACTTGCATGTTTGCTAATGCCATGATAATTCCTTAAATGTTTTAATTAAAGCCCTTGCGCCTTTAGACGTTGAGCTAGGTTAGTTTGTGTATCATTACCATTAGTAGCACTACCACCACGGCTTTGTGTTGTGTCCGCCCCTGACGAATCAACACCTTTTAAATATTGCTTGAATACAGATTGCTCACCGGCCCAGCCTTTGATTTCATCTATACCCGTAGCAACCACTTCACCACCATATTCGAACGTGGTTACTGGTTGATGTTGTTCATTATAACCAATTTTTAAACCTTTTGACAATAACGCCTCTCCGACCTCTTTATGGCTATCGTGAAACATACCTAGCAAATTGCTGGATGATGTACCATAGTCGCGTGATTGTAACGCCTCTTTAGCCGTTAAAGCACTAGCGTTTGCTGTTGCTATAGCCTCAGTAGTTTCTTTTTCTCGTAACTCTAAAGCCTCTTTGTATCGACCGCTTTCAACAAGTCTCGATTCTTCAGCAGTAACAGCCGCCTTTCTCGCATCTTCGATAATCTGGTCTTTTTCTGTAGACGTTTGTTGAACATTGCGCTTCTCTCCGATTAGTTCATCAACCTTGTTTTTTAGGCCACCTATCTCGCTATCGAATAAAGCTGTAATTCTTGCTGACTGTTCTTCGTTTAAATCTAAACCTGTTAAATCTACCATTTTCTAATCCCCCAAGGATCGTTTGTGGTACTCAGTACCGTTATTGCGACCGAAGTATTCGGCCTAGTTCGTTGTTCTTTGCTTTCATTTGCTTAATCGTTAAAGGGTTAAACTGATCGTCAAGTGTAGCCTTTGCAAATTGAGCAGGGTTATCCATCTTTCTAAATGCCTTACCTAATGTTGGGCCGAGAACAATATCCTGATCTCTTGCGTTAAACTTCTTCATGTTGGCGTAATAAATAGAATCACTGTCGACAAGTTTAGCTTTTTGCTCGCCATCGAAATTAAAATTTGATGCTTTATTTGTCTTACTGTCATCCACTGAAAACCTGTCATCTATTTCATAAGACAGCGCACTTCTGCAATTAGGGTGCAAGGGAGGCGTGATACTGTTTAGTTTTGAATAGTCGGATTTAAAAACCCTTTGATCTAAAGCTCTACACCTTGTGGACGTACGCAAATCATTAACAGCAAGAAACCTATAACCCTTTACTATGTCGTTATTCTGGTCTGCAAATGCTATGCGTGCTGTATTGGCATAATGATTGGTTCCAGTGATAGCTAACTGTCTTGCTGACCTTCTAGCCCTATCGAGTACGCTTTTAGTCGTGCCTGACTTTGATAAATCCATCTGTGATGTAATGGCATTTGTTATTTCTGGAATGGTTAAGCCTTCTTGAAAGCCATTCAGCACAACACCGTTGATTTCATCAGCCCATTTGCCCCAATAGTTTTTCATCATAGAAGAATAAGAAGTATAACTATTAGATCCTAATTTGATGGGCGTAATAGTCGCAGCACTATTAACTACCGCCGCACTTGGTACGGTAGCATTAAAATCATCAGCTTTAACAATGCCATTCAAGGTAGTTGCTGCAAACTCTCCCTCGTAAGCCCCTAAAGCCCTGTTTTCAACTTTAAGCTGTGATGTATAATCTTGTAGGTGTTTGCGTGTTGCCTCGCTTATTTGCTTCTGTATGATTAATTGTAATGTTGGCGTTACTTTGCGTTTACGGTACTTATTTAGAATACTAACAACGTCATTTTCAATTGATTCAAGATAAGGAGTTACTTTTAAGCCCTCACTAGCGCCCAGCCTTTGTAGGTAGACTGTGTGCTGAGAGTATATAGTCGTCAGTTTTTCATCTGACATTAATCGCTAGCCTTTAACGTTGCCAGCTCTTCAAGTGCTGCATCTAGTTGAGCCTGTATTCCTGCTTGTTCTTCACTAGTTCCCCCTACTAGTAGTTGCTGATCATTAAGTGCATCAGCAATCTCTTGATCGTCAAGAACGGTCAACTCAGCTTTTCGGGCCACTTCATTTAATGTTATAGCCGGTAAGATATTACCTTGAACTAATGCCATGTGAGCATTAATCATCTCAGGCGTTAAATCATCAGTAATAAAATCAGAGTTGAGTTTGTATTTTGACTCGCCTGACTCACCTAAAAATAAAGAGGTCCATGTAAATAACTGCTTAAATCCATCGCTGATATTATATGAGATCCTTTTAAGCGCTGACATTGAAGCGTTAGCCTCTATGCGTTTAGCCCCTAGTGTTTCATTAGCTGAGTTATCAGTTACTAATTGAGCGCCTGACATCACCATTCTATCTTCATCCCGAAGCATTTCAGAAGGTATAGCTCCGGTAGCTGCAATTTGTACAATTTCAACTCTGTCATTAGCGCCGAACTGATTCTTACCTTTAGCGCCAACATCTAAACCATTAGGGTTTGCCTCTTCAAAGATAGCACCGTCCTCAACGAATATGTTAGTCATGCCCTGACCGTGAAAATGTAAGTTGTCGCGGTTATCACAATCTAAAACAAAGTGACCCAAGTTAACGTTAGCCAAATCGTATAGAGGAAGTTTTGAGTATTCAGGACTATTATCATCAGCACCAAAAAACTGAAAAGGTATTTCCTTTAATGGCGAACCGTTAGCAACAGGAATAACGTCGGAATCCATTTCATTCTTATCAGTCCATAGTTGGTTATGATAAACACCGCCAATAATAATTAAACGTCGAATAAATGCTTTATCCTCCCACTCGAATTCGCTCTTTTGCTTGCTGTGTATTTCAGTCAGTCTTATTTCATCAATTGAATTAGATTTACCATTAGTTCTGGTGTGGATGATCTGACTTGCTTTGTATTGAATCCATTTAGGTAAAAACTCAGCGCTTTCATTTTGCGACCTTGTTAATGGAACTCTAACGCCACTATCGTTAACTGGGGATGCTGGCATATCAACTAGAACACCATAACGAGCAACGGCTATAACTTCAGCAGTAATCTTTTGCGCCACCTCACGCAAGCCACAGCCCGCACCGTCAGCATTATCAATTAAGTATTCAAGCTTAGGCTGGATATCTGATTCAGGCTCGTTACTCCAAACCATACCGCCAAGTGTTTCAAAAGTACGGCCGGTAGCAGGGAACCACCTACCACGCGACCAATAAGAAGCGACACGCAATGTATTTTGAACATTACACTTTATTGCTTGGTTGTATGCTGGGTCAGTCATTCCATTGAATGAAGTAAATGATTTGTATTGTGGGCTAGGTAAACAGGTGATTATTTTCATAACCTCATACTTTCCAGCAATAGCCGCCCTAGTTTGAGAACGCAACTCTTCTTGCTCAATATATTCTTTGTCTAATGTGTTTAATGCCATCGTCACAGCCTTATGTAATTTTCTTTATTATATCACTAATAGGGTTAATTATTAAACTTACCTTGCTATAGTGTCAAAAGGTGTTATATTAATGTCAATTGATATCAAATATAGGGGTTTATAATGATTTACAATGTAGGAGTTGGTGGCTACAGGTGCCTTTACTTTAATGCTACAAAGGCTTTTGTTGTGGGTGGGTATTTCTACATCGACGAACAAAGATTAATAGCAACTAACGTAACTAGTAAATACTTGAGGGGTAGAGTGGTATGAACGCAACAACACAACGAATAAAATCTAAAGGCTATAACTTGCCTGAGTTCTTAAAATCAACAGGCATCAGCCTTAGCACTTACCGCAGATACGAAAAAGAAAGCAACGCTAACTATGCAATGCTTAATCGTTTAGTTAATGACTTGGAGAATAAACAATGAACAAGCATATATTAATAGCTATGGATAAAGAATCTTTCACGAAAGACGAGCTAGACAACAATAAAGAAAGCGCTTATGCTGCTGCTCATGCTGCTTATGCTGCTGATTATTGGATTGATGCTGCTGATTATTGGATTGATGCGTACTTTAAAAAAACAGGCGAAAACAAACAGGACTACATCGACGAAATAAAAAGAGCAAAGGAGCCAGTTAAGGAAAAGGCGCTAGAGTACACACAAGAAATGGCTGATAACGGTGTGCCTTTTGAGGTTGGTATGATGGTAGAAGCAAGCAAGAATAATCTAGTTGTAAATACGAAAGAGGTATTGTCATGAATGATATTAAAGCCACTACCAAATCAATTAAAGATTATATATTAGTATCAGGAGGGCAATTAGAGACAGTTTTCGAAAACCGTATGAGTGTTTGGTCTTTTGGGGATGATACTGAAATACTCCTACCGGAAGATGCAGTTATTAATCATCGTCAATCAGCTGAACTAATAAATGATGCCATAGATGAATTAGCTACCGCAAATGGAGTATCTTTTAATAATATGGAAAAACAAATTGCTGAGTTGGTTAAGATTAATAATAAAGGTGATAAATAATGGCCTGTGTTAACGATGAAATACCCAAAGGTTATTACTGGGCCTGTATGTCGGGTGATTGGGAGTTATTAAGGTATAACGGCAAGTGGTATACAACTGATGAAATATCAAACTTTTCTATCTGTGAGTTAGTTCAAGATTGCGTTGTTATACCAGTTACCAAACCGTTAAGTATTTAACCATCAATATTTAACCTGCCACCACTACGCTTAACTAAGTGTGGGCACGCTCCCATGATGAAGCTATCAGCTAAATCATGGGACTTTTCAATTCTCTTTTTAACTTCTTTCTTAGACTCAACCATATCAAGGCCGCGCTTAGAGTAATCCGCTCTTGGTGCTGACAACTCACTCTTTAATTCTTCCAGCCCTTTCAAGTCAGACGATATACTAATCAATTCGCTTAACTCGTATTTCATACCCTTTGTAACCGCGTTAAATGTATTTCTCATTCTATCAGCAACGTCACGCCAAGCTTGAGCCTTTAAGTTCTCAAACTTCTTCTTGTTCGTTATCTTTGGTGAGTATTCGCGTGTAGGGTTAAATACTTCGGCAGCAGCGTTAAACTTTGAATAGTTTTTATAGCCTTTACCTTTAAGTATTGAGCCAACACCGGCACCAACACCGATAGAGTCATAAGATAATATACCGCCTGAATCACTAAGGTGCTTGTATGCTCTTACTGATGAGCGCTCCAGCTCATCCTCTCCAGCTTTCCAAGCATCCATTACAATTGCGACAGCACCATTGAATACAGTTACACAGTTTCTATCAGCCCCGCTATCAGCAACATCGTAACCAGCGCAAATAGCGCCATTCATATCTAGTTGAAGTTTATGATGAGCATCCACACAAGCGTTAACCCATGAACGCTTTATAATTGATTGGTCATCATCAGCATAAGGAATGCCATTGTAAACATGGTCAGCTAGCTCGTAATCCTCTTCGAATTCTTCTGCAATGTCACGCAATGCTGACTCACTCAGAAATTGATTTTCATCATAATTAATCTTACGAACCAATGCACCTTTAGGTGGCGCTTCAACTAATCGCCGCCAAGAGTAATCCGAAACTATCTGGCCGTTCATCGTGAACCACATTTCAGCACCATCATTACGCATAATAGTAGGGCGAATAGTAGTAAACATTTTCTTAGTTAAGCTTTGACTTTCTTCGTTCCACCAAACAGTCGCACCCTCGAATGATTTAATCTCTTCGATGTTCCTGGCGATACCATAGAACTTAAACATTGAACCGTTAGTTTTATGTTCGATTGAATTAGCGAATATATTAAAGTTAGCCTCTAATCCGAAGTAGGTTATCTTATCTTTTAGTAGCGTATACACAGAATCTTCAATTTTGTTCTGATACATGCGAGTACACAAGAATAACTCTTTATGATGATTAGCTCTAGCAATTGCCATACCTGCCGCATCATGAGACTTAGACGACATTCGCCCACCATGAAGAACACGCATACTTACAGGTGTACCATCAAGTAATACGCGAGCTTTCCAGAATGGCTTTAATGCGGGATTTAATGTTGCTTTAGTAGAAGTCATCTAAGGAGCTTCTTACCTTAACATTTGAATTTACTTCAACAACGTGCTTATCAAGGCCGACTAATTTGGCTTTGCTCATCGTCGCTGTAATGGCTGCTGATGATTGCGGGGTATCTGCTGATAGTGCGGCTTCCCTTGCTTCGTTTAGCTCAAGGATAAGACTCTCAATCGTCACACCGTGAGCTTTAACAGTATCTTCTTGCAGCTGTTCGTACCTAGCCAAAACCTGTGACTGTCTTGATAGCGCACTAGCTTTATTATGAACGGTATCGTCTTTCCATTTTAAACTGCTTGGGTGTGATACTCGATAGGCTTCTGATTTGTTTCCTGTCTCTAGCCATACTTGACAGAATTGTTCGTGCTTACTATTTTCTAATGCCATCTCAACCCCCAAGGCTTTAATGTTATCTCTCAGAGATGTCGCGGCTTTTACACCGCGTTCATATTATGCTGATTGATTGGTACTTGTGTTGATTCCACCAGCACCAAACGTAAACGTAAAATCATTATTAATTAAATCTAATGAAGTTGTACCGTCTGCTGTCATATCCCACGCTTGAATCGCATCGTTTGTTACTGTTGCGTTTCGTAATAAAGCTGTTTTTAAATCAGCTGGATTATACGCGTTTTTAAGTATTTGCCCTATATCAGCAGCATCAAACTTGATTACATTAGTAACGCGATCAATAGTAATACTACCTAGCGTGTAACTAGCGGCAACGTTACCACCCACAACAGGTGTAAAGCTTGCGCTCGTTGGATTGGTTAGGTCTGTGTTAATGCTTGCGTATGTATCAGATAGAAACACTAGCTGCCATGTGTCACCCTCTGCATAAGCACCCTTTCTTGTTTTTAATACAGCATCGTTAAATGCTTTAGTTGAGCCAACTGTCATGATTATTCTCCGAAATTAACTGTAATAGTATTTTGTTTATATTGTACACCAATTGCGCTATCAGCAAAACCAGCAGTAACCGTTCCTATCTTCTGGCCTTCACCTATAACCACGATTCCTGATTTAGCCACGTAATCAAATGTTGCAGTATCACCAACTATAGTTATCTCACCAGTAAGTGAAACTTCAGCATTCACACCATTAATATCAAAGTTTGCCGTTTGGCCCACTACGTTAATGACTGCACCTAGTTCAATTACTCCATTCTCACCAGTATAATCAAAGTTTGCCGTTGAACCTGTAACTATAATCTCGCCGGTTAAATCTATAGTTCCTGGTAATGCGATATAATCAAAGTTAGCCGTTTGTCCTGTTACAAGCAATTGACCTGTTAAATCTATTGCGCCGCTTATAGCTGAATAATCAAAACTAGCAGTTGAGCCAGTTACTAATATTTCACCCGTTAGATCGACCGTACCCGCTAAAGCAGTAAAATCAAACGCCGCTGTATCGCCTGTGACTGATATACCGCCACCACCAGCCTCAAGGAATGCGCCGATAAATGTGCCGCCACTACCCGCGGTAGCTAAGAATGACGTTGATTTAGTCCTAAAATCATTTGTGGCAAAATTTACTAGTTCTGCACTTGTGTATCCTGTTATTGTGCCTGTTGAATCTTCTGACGCGCTATTTGTAAGTGTTAAATTTGCGCTATCAAAATCACTACCACCGTTATTGAAAGAAAATGTATTCTCAACAAACATTTCTTGCGTACCTGATGAGGCATTAAAGCCGAATGATGTTCCTCCAAACACAGTACAATTTAAAACCTTACAACCCAAGTTATTTGCTGCTTGTACGACACTTGTGGCTCCAGACACAACACAGTTTCTAACTATACTATTTGTAAAAAAACCTTCTATCTCTACAGAGTTACTTGCTGTAGTTGGGTTTTTTATTCTACAAAACTCAACTATAACATCTTCAGCATTTATTTTTAAAGTGTCGCTTGCTGACGCTCTTGTTATCTCTATATGTTTGACTGTTCCAGGTGACTCAATATCTAGCCTAGTCATTACAGCTAAAGAGCTTTCGTTTGCACCATCGTAAAGTATGCCTTTAGTGTAAACGCTGTATGAATGAGGTGTTGTGCCTGAAAACAATATGGTACTACCACAATCACCAAGACATTGCGCCTCTATCTGTGATCCGTAATCAATAGCTGATTCAGCTGCCCACCATAGGGGCAGCGTTGCGTAGTCTTCACTGCCTCCGTGACCATTACCAACAAGGGAAACTCTAGGCATTGGTTAACTCTATATAATTTAATAATGTTGATTCGCTGGCAGATATAATGCCAGTGATTAACAATTCGATGTAAAAAGGATCGACGGCGTTTGGTTTTTTATAACGCTTTACGCCGCTTAGTAATTCTTCATTTAATTCTGGCGAAATATCAGCTATAACCTTTACATAATCTTTCTGTAGAGTATTCACCTCCTTACCCTCAAAAGTGTCAATTGATAACGAGTCTATAACATTGCCTATAATTTTATTTATATTAGGCTTGTTAACTCTTAAAATTATATGCTTGTATAGAGCCATTACTTACCCTTACTTATGTTGTCTTTGATTGCCTTAGCTATGTCAGACATTGCGTTAACTTGATTTTGATGTATAGCGTCTTTTCTTGTGTCAT